>ERZ859817.8-NODE-8-length-140433-cov-8.868989_pt1 | contig 140433 bp, 135 predicted proteins | sample MGYA00509986_ERZ859817 | MGnify/ENA primary metagenome ERZ859817 (study PRJEB30046, sample SAMN00715155) | human gut metagenome | study: EMG produced TPA metagenomics assembly of the A metagenome-wide association study of gut microbiota in type 2...
GATGCAGTCTTTCTATTCAGCATACAGAAATTAGACGGATTCTGATAACCTGTATTATTATACCAGGCTATTCCTCCCAAATGATGGTTAGCATAGAAACCTTTATTTTTATTCATATAAGCGAGACAATACCGGACGATGTGCATGGGAATTACACTTGGTGCTTTGGGATTATCACTCATTCCATATCCTCCCGACTTAAATCCGGTGCCATCACCCGCCTTGCCACCATCTTTCGTGTATCCATTCAGGAAAGACCAACAGTTATCAATGGTAAAAGCTGCCTGACAGTTTATCAGATCAAACCCGTCATCACTATTATACCAGGCACGGCAGCCTCGGAATACATTACCCGTGTATTGGAGCGAAGCAAGATGTCCCCCGAATCCATCGACGTTTCCTCCTTTACCGCCATCGGATACAGGGTCATAATTATTGTATGCATCACAATTCAACACCAGATTGTTTTTACCTGTCACAATATAGAAGCCGATAGCCATGCCGTCATGCACGACAAATGCTCGTAGACATTATCACTGCCCCCTTCATTGCGAAAACATTCGGACTGGGTATGTCCTACAATAGTCACTTGTGTCCCCACTACTTCTATATTTCTGAAATGCAAATAAGAGCCACTCACATAGAATACAATAACACGTTCGTTTTCCGGCTTTACTTCCGAAAGATCAAAAACAGGACGCTCATTCTTATAGCCGGAGTAACAGATTCGTTTATCCGGACCTGTTCCACTCTTTGACTTTTAAACACCCGGCTCCAAGTGGTACTTCCAGCTGTATAATGTTCCATTATCTCTGCTTCCACACTCGATATGTCCCTTGCCGGATATATACAGTATCTCCTGCCATCACTTTTGATTGTGCTTTGCCCAAGGTGGCAAAAGGCTTATCAATCGTCCCACTGTTCGAATCATTTCCATTGATGGCCACAAAATAGTTCGTCGCCGGAAGAGATAAAAGGAAACATCCTATGAAAAAGAGAAAAAGACCAATGCGTTTCATGGTATATCATTATTATGTTATTGCAAAGCTACTGCTTTTTATATCACAAGAACTGTAATATCGTACGTAAAGAATAGAATTTTGTGACAACTACGTTTATATCATTTACTTTCCATAGGAAAATCCCAATCAAGTTATATTTCATCTTACATTAAAGAAGAAAAAAACTGACCCATCTTTCATAATCCTCTCCACCGTTTTTAATAAATTATTGAGGAGTTTATTATAAACGTCACCCCAATTTATTATAAACTATAAATTCCTAATTTAAGAGCATAACCGTGATTTTTTGCAACAAAAAGGCTACAAATCCCATAAAGATTCGCAGCCTTTAGCTCATACGAAAACTCTCACAGTTTAACTACTGCAAGAATTTCCTACTATATTGTCATCATATTGTACCAGTTTCTTTTTCATTCTTTTTAATGATTTAACAGCCATTATTAAAGAACTTGCCGGCGAAACCAGAAAACTTTTAAAATCTGATAAAAAAGAAGAAAGGCTTAGAGGATATATCGTATGCGCTGTTATGCTGATAACATTTTCAGTACTTATCTTATCTTTGATTTTTATGTGAGGTGATACTATGAACATCAAGAAACGCTATGTAGTGCCTACAATCTTAGCCGGAATACTGACAGGATTTATGCTCACAAATCCCAATCACGAAGCAAAGGCGGCAATTTATGTAACGGACGTGCAAAATATTGCTGAAAATGCCAAAACTGCCATAAATACCTATACTAATGCCGTAAATACGGCAAAACAGGTATCTTTAATGGTCCAGAATTTAACGTCCATGGACCCGAAAGCCTTAATCGCTCATTATACGGGACTAGACAAAGAGTATAAAAGACTTATGGAAGATTTGGACTCGCAGGTAGGTACGCTTGATAAAACAAATTCAACTGACAGTATACTGTCTGAGAAAATGGGGATAGATATTTATACAGGTGGATACACTAAGCCTGTAGATTTAGCTTCGTATAAACAGAGTATTAAAAAGCTTTACCATGTAGCTGATGAAACATATTATTCCGCTCTTTATGTCGGCAGGCAGCAGCAAGCAATAGAAAATAATATAAAACAGCTGGAAACGTCGCTGCAGAACTTGTCGAAGTCTCAGGGAACAAAAGAAGCACTTCAGGCAAACGGACAGATTGCAAGTCAAAGCGCTATGGAGTCTGCCAAGACAAATGCTCTTTTATCTACACTTCTTTCTGTTTCTGCAACGGAAAATTTGCAAAAGAATGCTGAAAAACAAGCAAGTATGAAGATAAATGAAAATATATCTACAGATGTGAAAAACAATGTAAATAAACTTTTAGACGATATTGAAACAAATCACGATAAAAGTGTAGAAGATTACAAGAAACTGGTGGGATACTGATATGAAAAAGTCAAGAATAATTTTATTAACGATAGTAATATTAGTTGCATTTTCTTCAATAGTTTATGCAGCAGATACCTCTTTAAGCTGGGATAATATTATATCTCAATATTTGGGAACGTACAGCGATGGCAAACTCGACACCTCAGATGCCATACTTACCGGAAAGATACCGCGTATACTTTTAACCTGCTTTATAGTAATTGCCGGCGTAATGCTCGCGCTCGGCGAGCTCCCTTCAGCAGCAGCCACGGCGTTTCGTATGTTGCTTGCCTGCGCTGTTGTCGGTCACTTAGGAATGTATTTCGGTTCTATGTTTACCATGCCGGAAATTCATCAGATTGCTGTAGCCCCGCCGGACCCCAACCCGACAAGCGGCAACTTTATAAGCGCGTTTATGCAGTATTTTATTTACATGTGCCAGCAAGGAGCCGTAAATATCTATCCTATCTGCACCGGACTTGTCGTTGTTTTATGGGCAGGCGATCTCGTTCTTTGCTATATGTTTAAACTGGAAGATGATATAATAAAATATCTTATTTCTAATGCTATTAAAATGGCATTTTTCATCTTCCTTTTAAGCAACTGGGTAACAGGACTTGGGATAGCTCATGCCGTTTATGCAAGCTTTGAAAAGATAGGTTATATAGCAGGAGGCGGAACCAATACGATACTCATGCCGGATGATATAGTGGGCAATACGCTAAAAATCATCTCGACAACTTATGACAGTCTGTCGCAAATCTCGATTATCCATACACCGCTTGCCTTTTTCCTCGGAATTATAATGTTCCTTGTAATCCTTGCCGCTATAACGGTAATAGCAATTCAGATATTCATGACGAGAGTTGAGTTCTGGGTAATGGCAGTAATGGTAATGCCGTGCATATCGCTCGGTATCTTCAAGCATTTCCGTTTCCTTCTGGAAAAAGCCATCGGCGGCGTATTCAATATCGCCATAAAAGTCGGCGTGGTAGCCTTCATATCCGCAATAACGGCACCGATACTCACTAAATCCGTAGAAAACTTTGCAAACAGCAATTTTGACCTCACGAAAGACTTCACGGCACTGTTCACTCTCCTTCTTTCGACAATAATGATATCTTTGCTTGTCTGGAAAGTACCAAACCTCGCCCAGGCACTTATGACAGGGCAGCCGTCTCTTGTCGGCGGTGATATGTATGCAGCAGCCAAAGTACCGGCAACCAAGGCAATGGTGGCAAAAGGCACATGGGACGCTGCATCGCGCATGCCGGGAGGAAACAGCGCACGAGGAGCAGCAGGTTTTCTTGCCAATATGAAAAGTATAGGAATGCAGGCAGGACAGGGAGATTTAAAAGGAGCTGCAACAACAGGGCTTAAATATGGTATGGGAACATTAGGAACAGCTAAGAATATGGCTAAGATTGGTGTTCAAGGAGGAATACTGGATACGTATTATAGAGCTCAACGAGAAGCTGAAAATAAACTAAAATCTGTTACAGCAATGAATACACATAAAAAGATTGGTAATCTGCAAAATAATACTTCACCAGATTTAGAAACGAATAAACAAAATGCCTATCTTAGACAAGAGATTAATATGGCATTAGATTCAGATACTTTATATAAATATAAACAAGAAGAAGCTGCTAAAAAAATAGCTGAAAATAAAACACCGGCTCCAGCAAATATTAATCCAGTTAAATATGTACAAAAAGATACAGACGATAATGATGATGACAACGGCTGATTTATGGAGTATAATTGAAATATATTAATCTACAGATGAGGATGTGATTATATGGAAACGCTGGATATTTTAAAATATATAGGATTAGGGCTTGTTGGGATAGTTGGCTTTTGCATTGTTCTTGCTGTTATAGGCGGAATACTGCGTCTTATATTAGATGTTGCCGTTTGTATTATAATCGCACCTTTTTATATATTGTTTCATCCTGTTTTATTTGTAACAAAACCTCGTACTTGTTTAAAAAATATTATTGCTAAAGCTCCTTGTTACGGTGATGATTTTGTTTCTCCACAAGTGAAAATAGATCCTAATCTTTTAAATCACGAAAATAGTTTTATTAAGGAAATGGAGTATTTTGAGAAGGAAGAACAATTTTTTAGAGAAACATATGGTACAGATATGTGTGGACATAAAATAAAATAATAATGAAAAAGCACCTACTATATGACAGGTGCTTTTTTTTGTGTCCGATTCGGACATAATTACTTTGCAAAACAATCGACTTTGTAGTATAATGAATATGAAAAAAGAAGAGACAAACTGATGTTGCAACCGTCAGCCCTCTTCTATGGTTGGTTATAGAAAGAGCCTGACTCGGTCAAGCTCTTTTCTATTTTATCTAAAACTACCGTTCTATTTAAAATAACTTAGAATGGTGAATATCGCAACAATGATATTAATGATTAGCATTAATCTTTCATAATTGTTCATTCTACCACCCCCTCTTTTGCAAGAGGAGAGCTGACACATCGAATTTATCTCTTCATGCCTTAATAGGCTTTTAGATTATAGCATAAGAAATGAATTTTGTGTACAGAATATGATAACAAAAACACTTGCTATATAGCAGGTGCTTTTTTGTGTCCGAATCGGACACAATTACTTTGCAAAACAATCAGCTTTATAGTATAATGAATATAGAAAAGTTCTGGATATCGCACCAGTATAAAAGCGAATTGAAAAAGTCTGAATATCGCATCAGTATAAAAGCGAAGCAAGAAAAGTCTGGATATCGCACCAGTATAAAAGCGAAGTAAAAAAGATAGAAGTTTTATTACTTCTATCTTTTTTTTAGGAGTATGTATGAACAAATTAAGGTTATATGAAGTAAATCAGAAATATTTGAGCTATTTGCATGCTATTGACAATAGAGTTAGCTTGGAACATAAACAAGCTAATAAAAGAAAATTTATAGGTATTGTTTTAGAAATAAATGATATAAAATATTTTGCTCCATTAAGTTCTCCAAAAGAAAAGCATAAACGATTGAAAGAAAATATTGATATTTATAAGATAAAAAATGGCGAACTTGGTGTTGTAAATTTTAATAACATGATACCTGTTAATGACCACTTGTTTACTATGGTAGATTTGTCTAAAATAAAACAAGTTAGTTATAGATATTTGATGTTAGAACAACTACGCATCTTTAATAATGATTATGAAAAAATCACTAAAAAAGCAAAGAAAATTTATTCATTACGTTATAAATCGTATTTTAATACTAGTATTAAAGATAGATGTTGTGATTGGGCAAAACTAGAAATAGCATTACGAAACTATGAGGTAAAATAATAACAAAAGCACTTGCTATATGGCAGGTGCTTTTTTGTGTCCGATTCGGACACAATTATTAGTCTTGAATTTTATTCGAGATATGATATAATGTGATTAGAAAGAAATCGAATGACATAGTAGCACAAAAGCCCTGAGAAGTGCCAGTTCTCAGGGCTTTTTGCATTATACCGTTAATGCGGACGTTGGGCTAGTTGCTCTTATAAAAACTGTCTAACCACTTGCAAATATAGTGAACAACAACGCCGGATGCTATACCTGCCATAACAGCATTAAGAAAATCGAACAACATAGTGCCACCTCCTCCCCGTTGCTGGGATTTGGTTGAGCAACATTATGATTATAACATTATTTGTGATATTAAACAAAGAAAAATAACGATAATAATGAAAAAGCACATACTATATGGCAGGTGCTTTTTTATGTCCGATTCGGACATAATTACTTTGCAAAACAATCAGCTTTGTAATCTTTGTAGTGAATATAGAAAAGTTCTGGATATCGTACCAGTATAAAAACGAAGTAAAAAAGCCCTGAGAAATATAATTCTCAGGGCTTTTTGTTTATAACAGCGTTTTTTGAATTTCTTTCAGTTGTTCTATAGTTAGACCAGTAATAGTGGAAATAGCATCCAAACTAATATTGTTTTTCAATCCTCTAACGGCATTTTCATATTTTTCTTCCTGTTTACCTTCTTGTTTGCCTTCTTTTCTATTGTAATGCATAGTAGCATTGTAATCTCGTATAGCTTTTTCTTGTAGTTCATATTCACGGCGTTTAACTTCATCTTGAGAGAATAGCATTTCATAATTAAGTGCTTTTTTTATAGCAGGATTTGTCATAGCAATAACCTTCCTTTCTTCATCCGTACATTCCGATAAAAAATATGCTATCTAATCAATCCTGCGATAAGGTTTTTTGCAAATCTAATACTTCTTGAAGACTTAATTCACTTCCACGAGAAATTATTTCGGGAGCGATTCCTAGTTTTAAATATCTAATGGCACTTGCATATTTTTCTTCCCGTTTAGCTTCCTTCCTATTGTAAAGCATAGTAGCGTTATAATCTCGTATAGCTTTTTCTTGTAACTCATATTCACGGCGCTTTACTTCATCTTGAGAAAACAGCATTTCATAATTAAGTGCTTCTTTTATAGCAGGATTTGTCATGGCGATAACCGTCCTTTCTTCATCTGTACATTCTGATGAAAAATATGCTATCCATGTATCAGCTCGTTTTAATTTCTTAATATCGCTGAATTTGAATTTTTTCAATTCTATAAAGTGCATTTCTAAATCGTTAGTTAAAATAGATTGATCAACATCATCTCTTATATGATGCGAACTGTGGTATCTGTCATGTGAAAAATGATTGAAATTCAACAGATTTATAGAAATTGTCTGTTTAAGTTCACTATAATGATGACCTTTTGGTAACTGATAAGCATATAGTCTCGACCAATAAAAGAGAGCACGTTTGGAATAATCTTCCTGTTTAGCAATTTGTACTTCAATATTCACAAGCGAACCGTCATTGAGTTTTGCAACAATATCAAGTTCAGGTGCTTTGCCTTCTTCATTGTCTGGCAGACTTTGTTTATCCAAAAAATTTATATCTGTAAAGTAATGTTCTTCGTCTTTATTTAAAATATCATTCAAAAAGTTAAGTGTTAGGTTTTTGCGATTAATATCGCCTAATAAACTTTTAAAGAAAACATCGTTCAATCTGTTAAGTTGCATATAATCCTCTCCTTGCCTATATTATATCACACATTGGGCTTAGATTATATTCTAAGCCCAATGTATCCTTTAGAAGTCAGAATTCAAACCAGTCGCTGTCTTCTTTTTCATCTTCGCTTACCGCCTGCATATGGGTTGCCGTTACATTTCCCGGCTCTAAAACGAATATTGCTTCATTATAATTTTGTATGGCTTTTTCAGTCGCTTCTTTTATGCTGTTTGCCTCAACTTCAAATGTATCTGAAACAGTTTCTTCTATTGTTATTGTATATTTCATCTTATTTTCGCTCCTTTTATAGGGCTGAAAATTTCAGCCCTGTTTTCACCACCACGAGTCATAATAAACCGCATAACCGTCGTTTATTGCTTGGCGTGCTTTTTCGATAAATTCAAGGTCATATTTATCACTTTCATCATTAGGAGGATTATCTCCAAAGAAAAAACCTGTAGTATGTGGTAGATTTCTATTTTTTATGTCATATTCTAATTGGTCTAAATCTTCCAACTCCAGTTTTAATGGAATACAGTTAAATGTTTCATTACCACCTTTAGATAAATAGAGATTTTCAAACCAGCCGTGCAAATCGTGATGTTTTCTCCAATAGTCGATTTCAATAACATTTTTACTCCTTTTGAATTTGAAATCACCTCTAACATCTTTTTTCGGTACTTTGTAAGCAAACATATCGAGCCCCATAAATAACATCTCCTTTTAGACAGAAATTTTTTACCACCATGAATTATAATAGACCGCATAACCATCATTAATTGCCTGTCTTGCTTTTTCAATAAATTCAAGGTCTAATTTATCGTCGATATCTCTTTTTTCAAATATAGGTTTAGGCAGATTTTTATTTCGGATATCTTTTTCTAACTGGTTTAAATCTCTATAATTCAATTTTAATGGAATATAATTAAATAAATCTTTACCTCCTTTAGTTCTATACAGTTTTTCAAACCACCGATGTAAATCATGACGTTTTCGCCAATAATCAATCTGAACCACTTCTTTACTTCGCTTAAAATTAAATTTACCTCTAACATCTTTTTTCGGTACTTTATAAGCAAACATATCAAGCCCCATAAATAACATCTCTCTTTCAAATGCGCCTACTTTTTTGTTGCTTTTCGCACGTCATTGATAACGATGGAATAAAAAAATGCAAGGGCAGCTTTAGCTGTACATTTACCCTTGCAGTTTTTTATGGAGTCGTTATAATGCGTAAAAGAAAAGCAAAAATTTTTTATATCATTTCCTTTTACATATATTTTGTATCAAAAGTCTAAAAAATGTCCGAATCGGACATAAAAAAACCGCAACAAGATAATCTCATTGCGGCGTATATTTTTTATTGATTTACAGCTTCTTTTAAAGGTTTGCCGGCTTTAAAGGTAACTGCCTTGCAAGCAGGAATATTAATTGTTTCACCTGTTTGCGGATTGCGTCCCTGACGAGCTTCGCGTTGTTTCACTTCAAACGTACCAAAACCAATAATCTGAACATTGTCATCAGAGGCAAGTGCATTTACTATGTTTGCACAAACAGCATTGACAGCTTTTTCAGCATCTTTTTTAGCTAAACCGCTGGCTTCAGCTACAGACGCAATTAATTCACTTTTATTCATAATAACACCTCGTGTACTAATTTTTTAATATCTTAACACACTTTATTGTTTAACACAATATCTATACGTTTTACTACTTCACAAAGATGTCCGATTCGGACATCTTTCCATTTACTGACAAAAAGTTCCCCGTTTTCATCGGACAAAAAAATAAGTTTAAAGGTCTGTAATCCTTATAAATAAAGGGTTACAGGCTTTTTTTATTTTGCACAAAAATCGAGACTTTGAAAAACGATTTTCATGGTAGCATGGAATTATCAGGTATTTAGATTTTTCCATACACATAAAGAATAGATTTTGTGTCCGAATCGGACATATTTTAAAATCTTTGACAAATTTTCGGCTGTTTTTATCGGACACATTAAGATTTTGAATATAAAAAATCCTTGTAAATCAAGGCTTACAGAGTTTTTTTCAAGTTATTTAAAGTCGAGACTTTCGCATGTATGTTTCGTGCTAGTATGGAATTATCAAGGAAATAAGGAGACTTATATGAAGGAAAAAGTCTTAGTATATATTTTTTTATTATTTATTTTACTTCCTGTAAAGGTATCGGCGCAAGCTCCTTTTATTTATCCTGCACCGGACGGAGTTATAACCTCGCCTTACGGAGACAGAATTCATCCCATTACCGGAAACCGAAGATTTCATGCCGGTGTGGATATCGGCTATGATTACGGGACGCCTGTTCAGGCAGCAGCCGACGGCATAATAAGATTTTACGGTCCGGCTGACGGATTTGGATATGCTGCCGTTTTGTGGCATCCGCAGCTTAATATGGGGACTTTATACGGAGATATAGGGCTTATACAAGGACTTCACGAAGGACAGCAGGTAAATCAGGGTGATGTAATCGGCGTCATATCACCTGTCGGTGACAGTACCGGCGGACATCTTCACCTGGAAGTTCATTTAAACGACATAGATTTTCACGTAAATGGAGCAGTTGTTACAGACCCTATACCGCTTTTAAACGGCACTATACCGACAGACGGTTCATTTATCGACAGCTCTTTTGGAAGCGACGCTCACTTTTTCAATTTTGATTGGGCAGCTATGTGCGATGTAGCTATTCCTTTAAAAGAAATAATAGATAAACTTGCTACTCAGGCGACGGAAGGCATAAAAAACATTCAAGATTATGTATTAAATCTGTTTACGGTTGTTGTGCTTATAGACCTTTCGCTTACTTTTTGTATTGCAAGTATATCTTCACGTTATAACGGTGAAGCAATTTTAAAGCTCTTTATATCGCGTCTTCTGTCCTATACCTTTTATTATTATCTCATACAAAACTGGGGCAGCGTAGTTATAAATACATTGAAAGATTTTTTCGTTACTGTAGGCAGCAAAATAGTTGATGTTGATGTAGCAACTGCCGGAGAAAATGTAACTGACCCTACCATGATTATCCAAAAAGGTATGCAGCTTACGGCGCCGTTTTTTAGTTATATATCAACGTTCAACACAACAGTCGGCATAGTAGATAACCTCGTGAGCATAGTTTTGGTATTTGTTTTGGGAATTATAATTGTCATACTATTTTTCCTTATCGGTTTCATGATTGCCAAAGCGTTTGTAGAGTTTTATATCATCTCCATATTTTCCATTTTTGATGTAGTATTCGGCATTTTGCGGCAGACAAAACACTTGCCGTTTGTCGGAAACGGTATAAATGCTCTGTTTGCACTGGGTTTTAATATAGTCTGGTATATCTTTTTTGCCAGCCTCGTTGCAACTCAGCTTACAGCTGCCAATTTCGGCGATATGATGACAACTTCAGATAGAGGAGCTGTAAATTTAGAAACGGCAGGACCGGAGGCAATTACCGTCTTTATGTCTGCCATAAAAGACAAAGAGTCAACAAATGATTATTTTGTCTATTCTTATGATGGCTACGGTTACGGAGCGTATCAGATAAGCTTTACCAACTGGAACGCCTGGGTGGAGGAAGCCGGACTTGCCGCAGATTACGACTGGACGCCACACGGAAAAATGCAGCCGGCATGGTCTCCCGACAGGCAGGATGCCGTCGCCAGATTTAAAATGCTTCAATATTACCAGGAATACGGCTCCTGGCGAGCCGTTGCTGAAGCTTGGCACGGCGGAGGCGGCAATGTCGGCAGCGGCGACAGTTATGCCGATGACGTATTTCGCCGCGCAGGACTTGTAGCTCCTGCTCCGACATTTGACCTTGTAAAGGCATTTCAAATGTTTCTTTACGTTGCTGTCATGTGCTTTCTTGGTAATAGAGTTTCTACTTATATTAAAAATCTTTTCGGTACAACAGGTTTCAGATTTAGATAGATTAGATAGAAAGAGAGGATTATTTATATGAAGAAAATCTTTAAACTGATATCGATAAGTGCAGCCTCGTTAGTATTTATCGTGCCGGTGGCTTTTGCCGGTATTCCGGGCATAACAGAGCCTTATGACCCACCGAATTACTATTCACCGACATCGGTGTCTGTACCCGACTCTGAACCAAGTCCTTTTGCCCTTACAGATTTAGCACGGCAGGGTTATCAGGTGCACGATGTGACAAACAGTAAAAAAGATATCATTTCCACTATAAAAACGTATATAGACTTACTGCAAAATACGCTTGTTTTAACGACGCAGACGGATGATTTAAGACATTCCGGCGATAATTTCGATGAAAAGATATCGCCGCTGATAAACGATTTAGAAAAAAGGTCGAATTATGCTGAAGATATAAATCTCGACGATATAAACAGCATGCTTTATAACGCCTCAACGATTATCGCTGCAAATCCATACGAGCAAAAAGATATATCCCTTACCGACAAATACAGTTATTTAAACAAGATATATTCTACTACGCTTGATTACGTCAGAGATGACTTAAACAGCTATATAGACAGAAAACTTGCCCTGATGGATACAATACAGGCATTTAACAACATTGAAACAACCATGCAGGCGCAGGAAAAGACGGCAGAAATGGAAATTTTAAAATTCATTGAAGAAAAATACCGTCAACAGCTTATCTATCAGCTTACAGTTCTTGAAATAGCCAGATTAAAAGATGAAGAGGATGCCTACCTTCGCGGCAAAGTAGTAAATCAAAATATATTGACACGGCAGTTTGAAGATCCGTACAATCCGTCGGATTATTATAAAGAGCATTATGAAAAGGAAAAAGCCATAGGCTTTATTGATTTTAAATAGGGATGTGATTTTATGTACAAAAAGGCGTATACCAAAATAACAAAATTAGAGGAAAATCAACGAGGCATTGAAAGGACGGAAGTGGCTTTTAAATGCAGTGACCTTATGAAAGAAGGAAAAGCAATCTGGCAGAAGCCTTTTGACGGAAGCAAAGATGATACATTCCGTCTTCCGTATGATTTAGGCACAGGCAAAAAATTTTACGGCTACCCTTTAATGGGTCTTATCTCCCAAAAACTGTATGACAATAAAGACGCAAAATTTGTTCCGCTTCGATATATAACGTCTGAAGATGCTCAAAATAAAGGTTTTCATATAAAAGATGAAGCACAGCCTATACTGCTGGAAAACTACTCAAAATACGATATGGGTTATACCAAAGAAAAAACCCGTTCCAATAAAACCTACGATAAATTTTATAAACATCAAACGGATAAATATCACACTTATAAAAAAGCCGTATACTGTGAAACGGATTTTAAAAATCAACATAAATTTATCTATCCGGACAATAATATTGATGCCATTGCTTATATAAAAAATGTTGCCAGCAATTTAAATCTGAAAATTACAGAGGATAAGCATACGCAAAAAAGTTTCTATCTAACGGCTAAAGATGAAATTCATATGTGTAGTAAAGACAAATATCCTGACGAAAGAGCATACTACAGCGACCTTCTAAGAAACCTGATTAAAGCTTCGACCCGTCCCGGCAGAATGAATGCCAAAGGAACGGAAGGGTACGGCAAAGGACCGAAAGACGTCCGCAGCGTCAAAGATAAATTCCGCGTGGAATTTACGTATATGCAAATCTGTCTGGGATTAAAGCTGCCGTATAAGCCTAGTATGTCGCTACTGGAAAACAAGCAGATTGCAGGTCTTATCACAGCGTATCCTGACTATCTCGTATACATGTCTAACCAATCCTATATGCTGATGTCTTATGTTAACAAACAATCCGTATATAGAGCTAAAAACCTGACGGAATTTATAGATTATCAGCTAAAACAGGGAAAAACGGACATGGAAATAAAAAATCTGTGCATTGCCTATAAATTCAAGGAAATACGTGACCTGCCGGATATAAAACAAAGAGCCATACTTAATAAGCATTTAAAAGAGCTTAAAGGCAATTCAATAACAAGATAAGGAGAATTATTATGGATGACAAATTAAGAAAAATAGCAGAAAAATTCCCGGAGTTTCAAGACTTCGGCGGCGCCACCGATGATGAAGGCGTACTTACGCCGGAAGAAATAAAAAAACTTTTAGACAGTGATGAAGAAGGTGAATGATAATGGCACTTCCGGAAAAAATCCAACAACAGCGAAATGAAATGGTTAAACAGATTGTCGAAGACATAAAAGCCGGCAAGCCTTTTTTCTGGGATAGCGGCCACTTTGGCAAATATCCCCGTAACCTTCTTAAAGCCTTGCAAGGAAAGGACCAGTTTTATAACGGCATAAACAATTTAAAGCTCACTTTTACGGCTAATCGTTTAGGCTTTAAAGACAGTCGCTGGGCAACGTTTAAACAGGCGCAGGAAGCTGGCGCCAAAATAAAAAAAGACGCCAAAGGCGTCCATATTGAATATTGGCAGTATGCAAAGCCTATTATGGAAACAAATCCCAAGACGGGCAAAAAAGAACATGTATATGTAATTGATGAGGAAACAGGCAAAAAAGTGCCAGCATACGCAAAGCTTGAGCATCCGATAGTAAAAAGTTATGTAGTATTCAACGCTGAACAAATGGAAGGTATTGAACCGGAAAAAATAACAAAACTGTCGCACGAAGAAACGAACGAAGCTATGGAAAATATGATAAAAAACAGCGAAGCACCTGTTATCTTTGACCAGATATCTACAAATTACTATGAACCTTCAAGTGATACAATCCATGTTATCTCAAAAGAGCATTTTAAGTCCTCCGATGCTTTTTATGCTACGGTAAGCCACGAAATAGCACACTCTACGGGCAGTGAAAAACGATTAAACAGGGTAACACTGACTACATCGTCATCATTTGGCAGCGAAATATATGCCAAAGAAGAACTTAGAGCAGAGCTTACTTCCATGTTTCTGGCGCAAAAGTACAGTATAAACTTTGATAAAAGTCATTATGAAAACCATACTGCATACTTACAAAGTTGGGCAAAGGTATTAGATAACAATCCAAATGAAATATTCAAGGCGGCGTCTGAAGCTGAAAAAGCTATGCGGTATATCGAAGAGCGCATGATAAATATACGCACAAACGAATTTGAAGTCGACAATAAAAAGATAGACAATATTGAGAACTTCTCTGCTAAAGCTGTAAATTTAAATGCTTCGCAGATGTATTTAGCTACAGCGCAAAAACTTTTAAAAGCAAGTAACAACACATGGCAGAAAGATTTTAATCAAACTATAATAGGCGAACTTTCAAAAGCCGGCAAAAATATATTCGATATAAAAAATGCCGTAATGAAACATTCACCGGTTAAAGTTACAAACAGCGAACTTGACAAATTGACAAAAACATTGAAAAAATCCACTACACTTACAAGATAAAGGAGATTTTAAAAATGACATCGCAAGATAATTACCAGGAAGCACCACCAATGGATGATGCTTATCTTTCTTCCCTTGAAACAATGGAAGAGCCCTCTGAAGAGGAACTGGCACAAAATACACCGTATCAGGAACAGGAACAAACACAACCTGTACAAAAACAGGAAAGTCATGATAAACAATCTGAAGTGAAACAGGAAATCCATGATAAACAACAGAAAGTAGCTACTCAGGAAAACGCAACTGCTGTACAAAGCCAAGTTCAGGAAACTGAATCAGAAAAGAAAAATACTACAGATAAGATTACAACAGACAGTTTTGACACTATTTCTGAAGAGAATGACGAAGCTCTTATCGAAGAGCAAAGTGCACGGACTGTCAATGAGAGACTGCAAAATATATTTTATTTTACCAACCAGAACAACAGTGAAGGTATTTCGCCAGTTGATAAAGCCTATCTTGAAATGTATCAGAAAATCATAAAGAACCTGCCGGCGGAAAATATGGAAAACAAGGATATCATTTCTGAAAAGACGGACCGTTTTATCATTAGAGAGCTATCCGGTAAATTTAACGCAGATGATATTTTTTCTACAGTAAAAAGACTTTCTCCGCTTGAATGGGAAAATGAAAATCTAACTAAAGCTATTATACAAGAACAGCAACTTAAAAAGCAGGAAGCAAAAAAAGACAGTGAAGAATATGCTCGTGAATACGCCCATCGCCTTGAAACGATTTTATATGTGCTTCATCAGGACAAAGAGTATTCGCCAGTTGAAAAAGCGTATTTAACAGCTTATCACGATGCGATTGCTAATCTGGATATTGAAAGTACGCAGTATAAAGAGGCAATTACTACTAATCTTGAAAAAGAACTCGCCGATGAGCTTATAAAGCAAGATTTTAAAGAAGATGAAATCATTGATACCATCGAAAAATATTCTCCGCTGCAACTGAAAGCTGAAGAAATAGATAATCTTCTGCATCCGAACCAGAAAGAAAAAGATATTGATGATAGACTGGAAAATGAAAATTTCGTTCAGGAAGAATTATGTACAAATAGCGATATAAAGAACATAATGCAAAATTGTGAAGGTAATGCCGTAAAGGTTAGAAATGCCATATTAATTAAAACAAAAACAACATATGACGCATTTATACGGCTCAATCGCATTAGAAACTTTCCGCGATTTATCACAAAACTGAGCGATAATCCAAAATATTTCTATCTGAAAGAAGCCTCTAAACTGAGAGAGCTGCAACTTCAGGGCAGGATTTTAAGCAACAAAGATGAGATTGCGCTCTATAAGCAGAGCCAAAACGATACCATTATTGCAAGCAGGCTTATGGAAAAAGGCTGCAATAAAGAAGATATAGCCTCTCTTATGAAAAAATACTCGCCACTTAGACCAAATGACGATGAAATAAAACTTATACTACAAAACGCTGAAATTCTATATAAAATGGAAAAACTGTCAAACGTCAATGTTGAAGAGACGGCCGTAAAAAATGTAGCCGACGAATTTGTGCTTGAAGCTAAACAGGTAATGCTGAGTAACCTCACTAAAGGCAGCGGCGCCCTTTGGAATAATGAGGCTAACAGTGCCGTTATAAAAGCTCTTTTAAACAAAGGATACGCAGCAAACAAGATTATTCCCATTGTGGCCAAACTTTCTCCTTTACCGATTAATGAAGAGGCGGCTAAAAACCTTGTATTTGGCATAACAGGACAGGTAAAATTCGAAATAAACCTTAAAGAATTTCTGGCCAAAAGATTAAAATGCAAAAATATTACTGATGTAAAGATAATTGACGAAGCACTCAAAAAAGATTTTCCGGAACTTAAAAACAAAAAGACAATTACTTCAAAACGCAATTTCATTCAAAGTGAATTGAAGATAGTCAAAAAGCAGACAAAGAAATTATCGAGGTGAAATCAGTATGAATGATATTTCCGTCTTAATAATAAAAGCGAGTGAAAAGCAGGCATCAGATCTGTATATAAGAGAAAATACCTATCCTTATATACGAAATAAGGAAGGAAACGTGATACTTCTTGGTGCATCTAGGGTATCTGTTCATCATATACAATCTTTTTTTGAAGATATTTCAATAAAAGAGATAGCAGAGATACAATCTGATTTAGATTTCTCTTATCAGGTAAGCGGCATAAATTGCCGCTGGCATTTTTATAGAACAATTCACGGTATGGCTCTTGCCATAAGAATACTGCCGCAGAAAATTCCAACGTTAAATCAGCTCGGATTGCCGGACTCAGTATCCGAGCTCTTAAAAGAAAAGTCCGGTCTTGTAATCGTGTCCGGTCCTACCGGCTCCGGTAAATCTACGACACTTGCCGCAATGATTAACGCTATAAATATGAGTTACCCGTATCATATAATAACACTTGAAAATCCGGTCGAATACATTTTTGATGATAACAAATCCATAATCTCACAGATTGAAATCGGCAAGAATATCAAGAGTTTTTCTGACGGCATAAAAGCTGCTATGCGCGAAAATCCCAACGTCATAATGATTGGTGAGCTTAGAACACTTGAGGATATAAAAACAGCTCTCTTTGCTGCGGAATCTGGTCATCTTGTTTTTACAACACTTCATTCCGGAAGTGTTATTGATGCGTTGGATAGACTTCTAAACTATGAAGAAAACCTTCAGATGAAAAACATGTTCGCCAATACGTTTAAAGCTATAATCGTTCAGAGACTTCTTCAGAATAACGATAAAGGAAAAACACTTTGCTGTGAGATTTTACTGCGTAACACAGCAACGGTAAGCTATATAAAAGATAATAACTACTCCCAGCTTATAAATATAATGAAAGCGACGCCGGGTATGATGACAATGCAAGATGCCCTAAGTGACTTGATAGAAAAAAATCTTGTTGCACCGGATACAACTCTATGAACAAAATCTGTCCCGTATGCCATACCTTTTTTGAAGTGCGAGGTCATAATCATAAGTATTGCAGTATCCGCTGCCGAAAAATCCATCATAAAAAAGTTTATTATGACAAACATAAAAAGATACCAGAACCTGAGCCTGGGAAAAAAATATTACGCCATTTTTATTGTAAGAAATGTTCTGAACTTGTATTGATTACAAATGAAAAAGATAAACGTCAAAAGTTCTGTTCACCGCGATGCGAAAGATTGTATTGGAAACACAGAAAAAAAGATAAGTCGCTATAATAGCGACTTATACATAGATGAATTGTCAAGGCAAATGCGACAGTTCTTCCAAAAATAATTCATAAGGGCTCTTCTATTCTAAACATTTTCGAGGTCTTTTGTTTAGTTGCAATAGATTTTCACCTAATTCATCTTCGTTTACCTTTGCTAAATCTGTTTTCTTTGGATAGTATTCCCTTAATAATCCATTTGAATTTTCGTTGCTTCCTCTTTGCCATGCTGCATACGGGTCTGCAAAATATACCGGTATCTTAAGATCTTTTTCAACCTTTATATAACAGGCAAATTCTTTTCCTCTGTCTGTTGTAAATGTTTTTGTTGCCTGTTTCGGCATTTGCGCTACTAATTGCTTTATTGCCTTTAACATTGAATCTTTTGTACGGTCTTTTATCTTTATTGCCGTATAAAATCTTGTTTTTCTTTCAACAAATGTTGCCAGGCAGCCTTTGCTTTTCCCTCGGCTTGACACCATTGTATCCAACTCCCAATGTCCGAATTCTTCTCTTTTTTTCACTTCTTTTGGTCTATTTTTAATGCTCTTTCCTACAGTAAATTTTCCTCTTGTTTCTTTCTTTTTGCGTTTGCCTTTATGTCGTAAATCTTTTTCCGAAACGTTGGGAATTTTTCCTTGATATATCCATTTGTAGATTGTTTTAAAAGAGACGGTTTCGTTAAGAACCGTATGGACAATTTGCTCAGGAGACCACTTTTCAGCTATCTTGTCTGAAATAATTTGACCTATGGCATCAGAAAATTTACCTTTAGGAAAATTAGACATACGTCGTTCGGTATAAAGAGATTGAGCTGTTTCAGCATGGTAAAAACCTTTAGATTTATTGCGAGAAAGCTTACGGTCAATAGTAGAGTGATGACGACCTAAAATTTTAGCAATAAAGCGGGTAGAAAAACCAAAGAGAGAAAAACTTCTATGCGAATGCGATCTTTTATGGTAAGATGATTATAGCTCATTATGAATTTCCTTTCGTGTGGATTAGTGTGGTGACTTTATTTTACATGAAAATTCATAATGAGTCTTTTTATTTTTTTAGGTGTCGCACTTAATTATACAATCCATCATTAATAAAATGCCAAAATCTCAACGTAAAAAATATAGTCAATTTTTTACAAGTAAAGAAACTGCTATATTTATGGCTGAATTATTTGATATACTGGATAAAAAAGCTCTCCGCCGTGATGGAGCTTTAACCCCTACCGGGGAGCAGTTTTGATCTCTGGCTATCTCGACTTTTGGACATTTTGTCTCCAAAGGTAAAGTTGATTATTGTGTGATGGTATGATATACTTAATCTTACTGTATGCATTGAGAAAACTTTTATTTTAGAAAGGACAATACCATGAAAATTGTTAATGGATACATTGTTGTGTATGATAACAATGAAGATGAAAAATATTCATATGAAATTAAGCAGATTACAGCCGAATTTGAAGAAGATATACCCAATGTAATCGGCGTTGTCCGTTGCACAAGAATTACTATAGAAAGTGACGCGCCCTTAGAAATTAATTCAAAGGCAGAAATTGAACTTTATAATGAGTTTGCCGATGTTGAATACAATGACGCAGATAGTGATGGGCAATATAGAAAAGAGGCAAGGATAGATCTCAGCGAAAGAACAGGGGTAGATATATCTCAAATTGAAATTGAATAATTGTGAGCTATAAGCGAATAAATCAAGGCTTTTATACGAAATGACGGTGGACAAATTACTTACCGTCATTTTTTGTTATCATAAATAGGAGGGATATACGCGACCACGGCCTACAATCCGGCCTTATAAGCAGGCGGCGAGAAAAACGGTTGTCTAAACGATGGAGAAGCGCTTTGCCTACGGGCTCAATTAGAAAAAGCTGATCGGATGCGGAACGGAAGAAACAGCTCCAGCTGGTTACAAACCTCATCGCTAATTCTGTTTCTACTTCACAGATTGATATCATTACGGGCTATCTTGATGATTGGGAGTCTGTGAGCTTTGACGATAAGCGCAAGGTGGTTGATATACTCATATCACAGATTGACATTACCAGTGAGAGTGTTACAATCCACTGGAAAATCTAAAACCTTTTTACTTGGCATTATGCTCTTGTCAATAATAGTTTAGTATATTGGGTAAAATCATCGTTTAGATTATATAATATATATTATATAATCTAAACGTCATATAATAGTTAATGATTTTTTGAATTCTTCAAATGTTATATAATACATATTACTGTTTAAATTACTGTCAAAACTATGGGGATTATAGTGAAAGAATTTCATATCTAATTTATGGATATATTCTTGTTCGTAATCAAGTTTTTCTTTTAAAGTTACTTCTTCTATCAAATTTTTTTTAAATTTTAATGACACTGTTGTTGATATTATACATATTATAGTTACTCCTAATATAAATAAAATTGAGCTGTTTTCATTAAGTTGAAATATTCCTATACCACTAATAATCATTAAAGTAATAGTTATTATAAATTTTAACATAATATTATCCTTTCATTTATGAAAATTCTTTTAAGATACTGGCTGTCTGTTTAGCTTTTTTATCAACCGTACTTAGATGTGTATAATCTAAGATTTCATCTGTATTATCGTCTATACGGGCGATGAGTGGAGCAACTTCTTCCATACCATTAAAAGCCTGTGCTAAAATTTTTATATCTTGGTTTGTCGATGAACTTATACTGCTTCCGCTAGTCGTAACATTCATGCCGGCGGTTTCTTTTATGAAGTATTTGGTATTGGAATTTTGGTCAAGACGAACCTGATTATTAACACCTACAGATAAGGATGTAAGACTTTTAAGTTCTGTTTTGAGTGAAGAAAGTGAAGATTTGACTGTATCAAATTGAACTTTAATACTGCTGTTTTTCGTCAGAATGCCATCAATGATACTTTGAATTTTTTCCTGTCCCTGCGGCGTATTACAAAGTCTATCCAGCTCGTTAAATTTACCCTGCATAACTTTCTCTTTAGCTAACTGTTCTTTATATGCTGAAACGAATTTACTAAGTTCAATGTCGCATTCATTAAGCAACTCACTATCGCCGACACGCTGAGCATAATCTTTTTTAGTTAAAATCGGCTGTGCATCTTTTTCCAGACGAACTTTTTCTTTCTGAATTTCTTTTTTTGTTTGTCTGAGCTCTTTGAATTGATGATTAGTGAATACATCAAGAGCCATTTCTCTAGCACGTGCAGGAGAGACAACTCTTGATAAAAGCGATTTATATTCCTGCTCTTTGTAAGCTATAGAATTTTTTACGTTTATAATAAGATTATCCAGAACAGATTTAACTTCTTTAGCCGAGTATGCTTCTTTATGCAGATTTTTAATATTGGCTACTGTAAGCTCCCTGAATTTTGCTGTCTGTTCATCAAGATTTTGCTGAAGAAGTTCTAGTTTATCTCTGAACGGAGCGTTTTCTTTTAGTAGCCAGTTGGCATTTTTAGTAATCTTAGATTTCCAATATGTTTCATTGAATTTTTTGTTAACAGGACGCAACTGCACTTTAAGACCGCTGATACATTTTTGAATAGTTTCCAGCTTTGCAGACAATTCATTCGTAGTGTTTTCGGTATTTTTGATTTCAAACTGAAGCTCTCGTTCCTGTTTTTGCAGTGTATATAATTTGTTCATTAAAGTTTTTTCATCTTTGTTCATCAAATTATATTTAGCCAGTTTCTTAGCAGCGTCATACGTCAAAACATTTTTTCTGGCTTCAGTAACCTGATTTGTCAAAAATAAAATGCTGTTTTTAAGCGTGACAATCTGAGCTGACTTTATCGAATAATCTTTTCGAATAATATTGTCAGCTTCGTTTACACTTTTATTTATTTTTGAGATGAATTGCGCGTCTTTTAAAATCTTTTCCTGCTCATTAGCTGCCTGGATAAGATTTTCTCTCTCAGAACAAAGCTTTCTGCATTCTAAAAGATTTTGCACTACGGGATTGTTTTTATCACCGGATACAATCGGACCTAAATATTTTTCCGGCTCTCTGTTTAATATTTCGGCTTTAACATAATCGCCCTGACGCAAAGCTTCTTCACGCTGCATCTTAAGACTTCTGTAATCAATACTCTTATCTATGCCGTATTTTTTGAAAACGGCATTTGTTACGTCACAGTAAAATTTCCTGAATGCCGTTACGTTTTTGCCGAAAGAGTCCTTAGAAAAATGCCTGTCAACTTTTGCTCCGCCGTTTTCCGTGTTTACCGGACAATACGTCTTAAAAAATTGCTCTGCCGGTCGTTCGTTTGTATGTTCTCTATCGTCGATTATTTTATCACTAACCATAATGTGACAATGAATTTGCTTTTTGCCGCTGTCGAGTGCCGCCTGTTTATCATGAATTGCCAGCGCATAATATTTATCCTGAAAATATTTATACTTGTTTAATATAGTATTTACAATTTCGATATTCTGTTCTAATGTAAGTTCTTCTTGAAGCGCAATTTCAAACTCACGATAAGACAGACTGTTACGTCTGCCGTGAATATCGGCTGCGAGAAAAAATTTTGATGCGCTGCCATCCGCCCATTTGGGAAGTCTATTGGCTTTGTATACACACTGTCCGTGTTTTTTTACAAAATTTTCTTTGGCAAAATCATTTTGCCGGTTAATGTACTGTGCGTGTGCGGCTGCTATTTCTGTTTTATCGTCATAATTTTTATACTCGCCTTCACGGTTTATATAGTCAGCATGTTTTTGACCTGGTACAAATTTTCCGTCTCTGGATTTTGGTGTTTTGATTGAACAGTGATAAAAAGCCATCTCATGAACCTCCTTATCTATAAAAATTTAACTATTGCTTGAAAGTAGAAAATGACTATCTAGCTTTGAAGAATACATAAAAATATTTAATGAAAACATAGCAGCAAGAAAGTATATTTATCGTGATTACGCCGGCGTATATTATCGTAGCTAAAAATACTAAGGGCACAGAGGCATAATCTATAATAAAGATAAAACATCCGTAAAAACAGAAAAAAGCAACATACAAAATGGTTACAGAGTTCACCAGAAAAAAATCATGCGTAAGTTTTACAGAATTTATACGCTGCTTTTTAGCAAGGTAACATTGTAATTTGTGCCAGACAAATCGACAGAGAATTATAAAAATCACGATGGAAACTATATTATAGACAGAAAATATTTCATAGGATTTAGTAACTTTATCCGCATAATAGACTGCTGCCTGTCTGGTAAAAATAAAATGTTTTATCAGATTAACGCCTATCATCAACAACGCAAATGATGACATTATTTTTGCAATGTCAACTGCAACATCCTTTAATTTAAATCTCGACATACCTTCAATTCCATCTTTTGACATACGTTTTTAACTCCTTTAAATCAGTTCATATAACTTTCAGTTCAACGAGCTTTGCGAGTGGCAAAATCCTTGTCCTGTTTTGTTTTTATCCATTTATGAAATAAATGGTAAAGTGAACATTCTAAAATTCCTTGTTTTTATTGTATCATTTTCTCTTGTCTCATGGTTGGGGCGTTTCGGGGCGTTTTGAGGCGTTTTGGGGCGTTTGTATTTACGAATTATTTCTCATGTCATATTATTAGATTATGAAGAGTGAAGAAAAAATTGAAAGACAACTTTACGACTGCAATAAAAAGTTGCAGGGGATAAATAAGCAGATAGAAGAAAACAAACTACGACAGGATATTTTGTATGAGAAGATGAACCATCTGATACAAAAAGAAAAGAGATGTAAGTTAAAACTCATAGCAAATATTTTCGATGATGTAGGCTTACCGGAAGATATCGACGTAAAACTTTTAATCGGTATTGCCGTTTCTATTAGAGATAATCTATTAGATGACAGTCAGCTGCATTTTTTCAGACAGAAAGCGAGGGAATACAGAATAAATGAATCCAAATATCTTTGAAGACGTTGAAGCCCGATATAAAAAATGTGAGCTGAAAATTGTCGGATTAAAGACAAAACAAGATACAGTAGCACGTTCTATTGAACGGCTGCAAAAAATTCTTGCCGGCAAGAAAAACGAAAAAGTAAAAATAGATAAAGATATCTTTGATTTGGAACAGGAAAAAGATTTCCTGGATGTAAAAAGACTGGCTATAGCCTTAAAGAGTAAGAATGTAAATATAAAAGATTTAGATGTTAACAAAACGGCTGATACTATATCTCTTAAAAAAGATACCTTATTGAAAGAAGTTGAAGAAAATCCGATTGTGACGAATAATTCACTAACAAATGAATCTTCTATCGAAGATGAGGACAGTGAGGTGATTGTAGATGAGATTGTTCATAGCAGAGAAGCCGTCTATGGGGACAGAGATAGCGAAAGTTCTAGCCAAGAAAAATAAAATATTTATGGAACGCTCCGACGGTTTTATCAGCGTAGGCAGCGATACAGTAACCTGGCAGTTCGGACATATTCTGGAATTAAAATCCGCTGAACAGATTGACCCCAAATATGCAAAATGGGAATATGAAACATTGCCTATTATTCCGACAAAATGGGAGCGCACTGTAAAAAAAGACTGCATAAAACAATTCGACATTATAAAAGGACTTGTCGATATTGCTGATGAGATAGTTCACGCCGGCGACCCGGATAGAGAAGGTGAGCTTTTAATCCGTGAAACACTTATTCATCTAAATAATACAAAACCCGTAAAAAGAATTTTACTTAACGCACTAGATGAAAAGTCCATCTTGTATGCACTGGATAATTTAAAAGACGACAGTTTATTTCAAAATTTATATGTAAGTGCTGAGGCAAGAACAAGAGCCGACTGGCTTGTTGGAATAAACCTCACAAGAGCTTATACCATACTTGGCAGAGAAAACGGGCTTACGACAAGTATCAACATCGGCAGAGTTATGACGCCGACATTTTCTCTTGTAGTTCAAAGAGAAAATGAAATTCGAAATTTCAAACCGGTAACACATTATTCTTTAGAAGCAGTTTTTAAGCACCAATCTGCTGAGATAAAAACCAAATTGAAAATTCCCGATGAGATAAAAGTAAATGACTATGTAACAGACAAAGCCTCAATAGAAGCTATCGTAAACAAACTAAAAATTGCACCTATGGGAATTATTTCAGACTATAAAGTGGAAAAGAAAACCGAATATCAACTGTTTCCATATTCATTATCTGACCTTCAACTTTTTGCCGGAAAGAAATTCGGTTATGACCCGCAAATGGTTTTGGATACAGTGCAATCACTATATGAAAAAAAATTAACTACATATCCTCGTTCAGACTGTAGTTATCTGCCAGAAAACCAATTTGTTGATGCCGGTGAAATTCTCAACAACCTATCCGGTATCAATGAAAGTTTCCAAAAACTTGTTGCCGAAACAGATACCGGGACAAAAAGTAAGGCATGGAATGATAAGAAGATAACAGCACATCATGCTATTATTCCTACAACAAAGCCTTGCGAATTTGAAAATTTATCCGATAGTGAAAAAAATATTTATACCTTGATTGCTACCTGTTATATTGCCCAGTTTTACAAGCCGCATATCTACAATAAAGCAACTGTTGAAATAACCTGCAATGATTTAACTTTTACGGCATCCGGTAAAACTGTTTTAGAAATTGGCTGGAAGAAATTATATTCTGATAATAAAACCTCTGAAGAAAATATTCTTCCTGTATGCAGTAAAGGTGATAAAGTAGTAGCTATAAAAACAAATTTGTTAGAAGCTGTAACAAAACCGCCGAAGAGATTTACAACGGCAACGCTTTTAGAGGCGATGAAAAAAATAGACAAGTTTGTTCAAAATCCTAAACTTAAAGCTACACTTAAAAATGTATCCGGTATCGGAACGGAAGCGACAAGAGCAGCGATCATTGAGAAAATTTTAGACAAGAACTTTATAGAAAAGGACAAACAAAATCTTGTTCCTACTAAATACGGTGAAACCATCTATGAAGTCTTGCCAAGTTTTCTGAAAACGCCGGATATAACAGCCGTATGGGAAAATCAACTTGCTAAAATTGCAGACGGTACAGGAAGTGTACAAAATTTTATAAACGGACAACTTACAATAATAAATGAAGTATTGCGTGTCGCCAAAAACTTAAAACTTAACATTGATGTTCCACGATGTCCGTATTGTAATAACATATTAAGACAGGTTATTTCAAAGAAGAATGGTCAAAAGTACTGGATATGTAAAAGCTTCTTTGCAGAAGATGAGACAAAATGTAAGAATGGAATTTTTTCAGATCACAATGGTAAGCCGGTAATAATTTCCTGTAAAAAATGCCGCAAAGGTTATATGAAGAAAAAATTTAGTCATGAAGGAAAACCGTTCTGGAGTTGCGATAACTATCCAGACTGTAAAAATATGTTACCGGATAAAAACGGCTTGCCGGGTAATCCTGTAAATAAAAATAATCCTAATAGAAAGAAGAGATTTTTTAAATGAAGTATGAAAGCAAAGCATTATTGAAACCAATCACAAGTATCACGGAAGGCATTGTAGTCGGAGTAGCAGATGATATAATTATAGACGGAGCAGGTAAAAAAGTTATCGCTTTAGGACTTGCCCGTAAAACTCCGGAGAAATATTACTATCCGACCGAAGAACTCAAAGTTATTCCGTTCCAGAAAATTATCGGTATCAACGATACCAACATTATGATTATGTCTTCCAAAGATATTATCTCTTATCGCGAAATTAAACCTGACTTTATAGATAAAATCTTACAGGATAAAATCAAGGTAGTAGATACGGATTGTATTAAAAACGGCGAAAGATATGGCAAAGTAAAAGAATACACCATAAATGAAAACGGTGATATTTTAAGCTGTAAAGTAGCCTATTACTGTGAAGAAGATATCGATATCCAAAACATAGATATACTGGCAAAGGATTATACCATAGTTAAAGTTAAAGATATGGATAATACCAAAGAGTCGGTAAAAAAAACTGAACCGGAACAGGTGAAAATTAAAACAGAAACAGTAGCTCCTCCTGTAAAAAAAGCTAATCACGATTTGAGTATGTCCTATAAACTGTATTTAAACAAAACACTGAAAAAAGATATCTCCTGTAATGGTAAAACATATTCTTCCGGCACAACAGTAACTAAACAGCTCATCGACGAGCTGGCTGCTGCTAACAAAGTAAACATTCTCGGAGAAACTGTTAACTGCTGAGAGGTATACTAATGAAAGAAGAACAAAAAAACTATGACATTTTTGATTTAGGAGACGACGCTGACCCTATTGTCGTTTTCGAAAATGGCGACGGCGGAATGCTCATTTCTGATGAAGAGTTTGATGCTGCAATCGATTATCTCAATTCTCTCCCCAAAGAGGAACGTCGCCGAATAGCCGAAGAAGAAGGCTTATGTTAAATTGCTTGATACTTTTCTAACTCCTCCTATAAAGTAAAAAATAAGCTGCCATTACAGGTAGCTTATTTTTATTTTCATCTATTTTTTTGCTTAGATATATAGTATCATGATAATATAAAAACAATTTAGATAGAAGGTGTTAAAATGAGTTGTCATAATATTGGTAGGGGTTTAAATTCTGTTACAGAAGTTGTAATGGAGTTGTTTTTTACAGGAGAAATTTCAGAAGAGGCAATGAAAAAATTAGTAACTGCATGTCGTAAAGGTGTACATTGGTGTGATGGTAATGAAACTGAAGCAATTGAATGTATCAGAGATAATTATTGTGGATCTTGTTTGAAAAAAATGAATGAAGGCGAAGAATTATTTTCTATTTGGGATATATCTTTTAAAGCATATAGAGAGTGTAAAATTCGAAAATTAGATGATGAAGGATTAATATCAGATAGATTATGTGTAGATTGCTTCGATAAGTTACTTGCTAAAAAGTCTGGAGAGAAAGATTTAGGTAGTATAGAACGTGAACAGATTAAACAGGATTACGGTGAAGAACACTGGAAAGTGTTTGATTAAATGAATGTATAAGAAAAATAGTCAAAACCTCCAGATGATTAGAGGTTTTGACTATTTTTCTTATATATTCATTTTTAAAGCATTAATTTCATCTAAAGTTAATTCCGTATATTTAGCAATTATTTTTAAATCTACTTTATCGGCTAACATTTTTTTTGCCATAGCTTCAGCTTGTTCTTTCTTACCTTCTTTTCTACCAATAATAATACCGCGTTTTTCGCCACGTTTTTCACCTAAACGTATTTTTGTGGTTTCTTCTCGTATAGCATCTTCACGCTGCTGATATTTTCTGTACATTTCATCATTATTGGTAAAAGCCTGTTCATAAGATAATACTTCTTTTAATAAAGGTTCATTCATACATAAAACCTCCAGTTCTTTTTCATCGGACACACCGGAAAAATATGCGCCCCATGCTTCCAGCCGTTTAGCTTTCTTTACGTCGCTGAATTTAAGTTTCGGCAATTCTAAAAAGTGCATGGTGAGGCAGTCCGTTATAGGTTTTTCTATCCCCTTTACCGTAAAGTTTGCCGTATTATGCCAGTTGGATAGTTCATCAAACAGTTTAAAATCCAGCAGGTTTATACCGATTACAGGCTTGAGCTCATCATAGTCATGACCTCTTACAGCCTGTTCGGAAAATATTCGGGATATATAAAACATGGAACGTTCGACGATATAATTCTGTCTTGATACTTGAAGCTCTATATTGACGAATGTTTTATCATCAACGCTTGCTTTAACATCAAGAATGGATAACTTGCCGTCTTTTGTCAGCGGGTCCTGCTCTGTTTTTAGAAACTGTATGCTTTTAAAGGCGTCTTCTCCGGTTCTGTTCAAAATAAGATTTAAAAATCTAAGCGTCAGATTGCTTCTTTTCTCATCGCCCATCAAATTTTTAAAGAAAAAGTCATTGAGTCGATACACTTTGCGTTTTTGTTTTGTCATAGTATGCACCTCATTCTTATTATATCATAGATAGGGCAGATTGACTGCCCTATCCTAGTTTACCTTGTAAAATGCTCCTAACAGCAGATAGAGCTATCACCATATTCTTCTTTCTGTACTTGTCCAGCATAAAGAATATTCTCATGAATATAGATAACAAAACCTTTTTTAAAAAGACTTGAGAATACGTACCGTTTTTTCGCATCCGAATAAAACTGTCAGAGGTATATATCACATTGTTCATGGTAACATTTTTTAAATCATAGTTCTTCCGTAAACTTATCATTGCTTCTTTTAGAGCTTCAGTTATTGGCTTGTCGGCTGGAATACGGTAGCCGAATTGAACAACGCCCAGTTTATGAAAGTTTTCTCTCATATATTTTCTTGATAATTTTTTCATAATCTCACCTCTTTTTCTATCAGCGTACCAAGTTTATACAATTTATGTTTCAGATATCTTTCTTTGAATTTATCATCATGTCTAAAACTTAGTATTTTCAATTCCAGCTTTATTTCATATAAATTTTGTATAATTTTATCTATATTGTTAATTTCTTTTTGTATATCAAGCATTTAATTTTTCTCCTTCTACAACGATTATATAGCCCTCTACAATGCCCGCAATCTTAAACATGTTTGTTGCAAAGTATTTTATAAATACCGTGCCTTTGAGTTCATGAAAACCTTTTAGAGCTTTTTGAAAATAACTGTAGTTCCTGCTTTTGCTGATTTTAAAATTTTCGGTATGGTTTTCATTTTTGCCTTTGATATATAACGTTACATTCATTTCAATACACCTCTTTAATGTGCAGTGCTGAATGTTGTTCAGCACTGCATTTTCAATCAGCCTAAAAGTTCAATATAATTGCCATTCTGATATATACCACCGTTATTTATACAGTAATCGCTACCGATCGCTTCTTTATCTAAATAATGCTTTATATCATCAGATAAACTGCTGTATTTTGCATCATTTTCTATGATGTATTCACCGAGTTTTTCATCATCACCGGCATCGGCAATATAGACATATTGTTCATTCTCAAGCAACCGCATAAGTCTATAAATATCTATGCCACCGATCGCTTCAATGAGTTCATTTGCTATATCTTGTAAGTCATTAAGATTTACGTATTCTATAAATTCAGCTACGTTTTCAAGCTCTGAAATTGATGTGTACTCACTGATGTTCAAATCATTTATATTCGTTTCATAATCACTGATAAAATATTCTTCGCCGAAAACATCATCTTTACCGATACCGATACGGCAAAAATTCTTTAATTCTTCATTCCAGTCTGTAGCAGTAGAAACATCAACCCAGCCACCTATTAACTTTCCTTCGTTGTATTTTCTCATGTTTGTCAAATAAACTTTTACATATAAATCTTTCATTTTAAAAACCTCTCTTTATGTAATTTCTACTTTGTATTTGCCCTAGCGACCATTTTTTTGTCGCTTTTCGCACGTTTTTAGATAATGGCAGAAGGGAGAAAAGCAAGGGCAGCGCAAGCTGCACCGTTTACCCTTGCTTTTCGGAATGAATGACATTATAGTGCGAAAAAGAAAAGCGATAAAAATTTCTTATATCATTTCTTTTAAAAATCCGAAGGATTTTGTTTATATCATAAGCAGGGCAAATGCCCTGCCTGAAATATTAAGCTATGGCTTCTGTTATATCATTTTCTGATTGCTGTATATCTGTTGTTTCTATGTCAAGTCTGGTTTCTTCGGCAAACTCTAAAACCAACTTATTTAAGGCAATATCGTTTTTTACGGATACGTTATTAAAGAGTTTTGCCTGTACAATGGAGTCTTCTTTCACTTCCAGCAAAACTTTCGGCTTTCCCGCGTCATCGGTTATTACAACAAGTTGAAGCTTTTCTGATATCCTATTCTTATATCCGGCAGAGCAATTTCTGAGATTTTGAGCAACATACTTTAGATAACTGTATTTATTTATGCAGGTACTTTTAAATCGGCTATTCATCATATATAAATTAAATCTGTTTAATATGTTTTGAGGTAAATCGAAAATAACTTCCTGTTCCGGCTGTTTGGCAACATTTATAGCGAGCCAGTCATGCAAATCTTTAAATCGTACTTTTTCCTGCATAAACTTGCTTTTGGTGTCATTATTGGCTGTATGCCATAAGTTCATAATATCTTTAAGTTTATAGTCTTTCTTTAAAATATCAGTAAGCTTCATGTTTCGGTAAAAGTTCAGATAAAAGACATTTATGAACTCACATGTTTTCCGTAGCTGTTCAGTATAATTCTTAACAACTGTATTCCACGCCGTATACTGGTCTTTGTATAGGTGCTTATCATAAATAGTAAGCATAGTATCAGCAATCTTAGTATCTTTTATGGAATATATAGGCAATAGGAAGTATAGATTATCATAAGAAAAACATTTTAAAATGTTTTTTCTGTACGGCAGGGATAATGCGGAAAAGATTGCTTGATGATATGTCATATCTTTTTCTTTCATCAGCTCAAAAGCCTGTTTTTCAAAGTTTTGCTTTATGACTGTATCAATAAAAGCTTTCTTTAAAACAGGGAAATCATCGCCGTAAGATATATTATCACTGTCCCAAAACCTGACCTTGTGTGCTAGATTTAATATATTGGCAAAAAGACGATGTTTTTGCGAAACATTATCTATATACATATTTCTTTTTGAAAAGCCGTGTAATTGACGTTCCTTTTGATTAATCTTCTGACGCAGGATTTTCAAAATTCTGCTAAGAGGTATCTTCTTTTTAGTAGCATGATTAATAGAGAAAAACCATAACGCCGTTTTTTCCTGTAAGTTCTCGTAATCCGTCAGATATCCTATATCCTGGTATTCATGTAACAGCTTTTCATCATCATTTGGATAATGTTTTTCCCATGAAGATGAGCTGTTTAGTATATCAAAAGTATAAATTTCTTTAATATCATAGACTTTAGCATACAAATCTTTATCGTTTAAACTCATTGCCTTATAGTTTATTTTGAGTTGCAACTTTGTTTTGTATTCGATAATTTTTATTTCCGTTTTATAAGGTAAATGGCTATTGTAAACATTGCTGTAGACAATCTCGTTGTTATAATACCTTCTGCCACATTTAGGACAACTTATTTGATCGATACAGCTATAGAGATAATAAAAATCAAATTGAAATCTACAATTACATTTTGTGCAATATGCAATATTTTTATTAATGAACATAAACGTTGTGCCATCTTCTTCATAGGTGGAATAATAGGCTTCTGAGCCGATTTTAACGCTAAAAATATTCTTCATGATAAATATCCTTTCTTTTAGTGTAAGAAGGCGATAAGCCTTCTTACACTGTTTATATATCATTTATTTTCGGTATCTTGTTTCTTTGTGGTGCATAATTCAAAACCACTTAATATAATTTGGGTGTATTTCCGTTTGTCGCCCTTTTTATCTAGATAATCCTGTATTTGCAGATAACCTTCTATTTGAAGTTTGTCGCCTTTTCCAAGGTTCAGATTACCAATCCTTTCAGCTAATTTGTTAAATACCACTATATTGTAAAATTGAGCTGTACTTTCTTTTGTTTTGTTGTTATAGATGTTTTCCGCAAGCCCGAATTTTGCTACGCATACACCGCTTGCACTGTACATAACATCAACGTTCCGTGTTAACCGCCCTACACCGTAAACTTTCATTTTACACACTCCGTTTCGTTTTCATCAAATAAATTCATTTCATCATTTTTATCGGTATCATTTTTAGATTTAACATCTTCATTTTGTTTCTTTTCCCTGTCAGCTTCCTTTTTCTTTTCCTGTCGGGTTTTTTCCAATTCATCAAAAGCAGGTTTATGTTTGTCCAGCAATTTTTGAAGATGATTTAAAGCCTTAATTTGTGATGTAAGATATGCCTTTACTACATTGTTGTTTTCCTTGTTGGACCGGCTGTCATCGTAGAGCATTAACCGGTACATATCTTCAAATATTTCATTTTCCATTTTTATCATTCTCTCAATTCGAGAGACATCTTTTATTTTGGTTATATCACTGTCCAATTCATTTATATTAAGCATTTCATTATCCTTTCATTGGTGATAGAAGGATTTTCCTTCTATCACTCAGTATTCACTTGGAAATAGCACCGTAATAATTCGTCTTTGAGGTTCATTATTGGCGTCAGCGATAATCCATATCTTTGTTTTATCTATCATATACGCTCCTAAAATCCTGTCGCCCGTTTTTAAAGCTTCATTGTTTAGCGGTATATCATCTCCATGTATACAGCCCCAATCAGACTTTAAGAAGGAGCTGATGCAATCTGCAACCTTTTGGAAAACATCACCTGATGTTATAAATCTGCCGATATCATGCGATAGAAACAAATCAGATTGCTCAAAACTTATTTTACTGCCTGCTTCATAATTAATAGTTGCGAAAAAACCGTTACAACTGATAATTCTGTTCATTTTTATCACTCCTGTAAATAAATGTGCGTGCTATTGTATCTATAACCATAAGATACTGTAAGTCCTATTTTGTATGCTAATTTTTCAACTTCAAAATCATCATCACCTAATCCTAAAACTACTTTTTTTCTTATCAACAGTTGTAAAACTGTATGAGCTGAATTGTATTTACCTTGTTTTATAAAATCGTGATAGGCAAATATCAACCGTTTCCTTTTCATCTAATCACCTCTTAACCAGCGACCGTTTTTTGTCGCTTTTCGCACATAAAAAATAGCAACAGAAGAAAAGACTACAAGGACAGCGTAAGCTGCGTAGTTTATCCTTGTAGTCTTTTCTGGCGTTGCTATAATGTGCATAAGAAAAGCAAAGTTTCTTATATCATTTTTTAGTTTAATTTAAATTTTATATGCAATAATTGACCTGAAAAAAATTACATTTATTTTGTATATATTTTCCAATTATATATACATTGACTAAAATAAAATAGTGTAATAATATATAGAACTGTATTAGTGTTAATAGTTTAATTATGCAAAATTAATGAGAAAAGGAGTTATTTACTTGAAAAAAATACGTATGGGTTTAACAACACAAATTTTTTTAGGATTACTGTTAGGTGCATGTTTTGGTTATTTCCTGCCAGAAGTAGGCTCTCAGCTTAAACCACTCGGCGATGCTTTCATTCGCATGATTAAAATGATTGTCGTCCCGCTTATCTTCAGTACGCTTATTGTCGGTATTGCCGGAACGGGCGATTTCAAAAAACTCGGTCGTCTCGGCGGCAAGGCGATTATCTGGTTTGAAGTGGCAAGCTGTCTGGCACTCATTGTCGGGCTGGTTGTGGTAAACATTCTCCAACCGGGTGTGGGCGTTTCTCTTCCGTCTATCGGAGCAGCTGCCGGAGCCAATGCTGCGGCTACGGCAGAGTCATTCAGCATCTCCATGCACTTATTAAATATTATTCCAACTAATATTGTTGAAGCCTGCGCTAAAAGCGATATGTTGCAAATTATCTTTTTTAGTTGTTTTTTCGGTGTAGCAGTAGCACATATTGGTGAAGAAAAAGGTAAACTTATTGTTGATGTTTGCCGTTGTGTTTGTGAGGCGATGTTTAAAGTTACACATTATGTTATGCTTTTTGCACCAATTGGTATTTTTGCCATGATTTCTTATACTGTTGGTACTTTCGGTTTAGAAATGCTTATTCCTCTTGGAAAATTAGTATTTTCACTTTATTTTGCAATAATCGTCTTCTTAATTATCCTTGCAATTATTGCTTCTATCATCACTAAATTAAATTTCTGGCATATCTTCAAAGTTTTACGTGAACCATTATTATTAGGTTATTCCACTGCAAGTAGTGAAGCTGCTTTACCACTTGCCATGAAATGTTTAGAAAAATTAGGTTTACCAAAACATGTCATCACATTCGTTATGCCAACAGGTTATTCCTTCAACCTTGATGGTTCCACTTTATATAGTTCTCTAGCTGTTATTTTCTTAGCTCAAATGTATGATATTGATTTTGGTCTTACTCAACAAATCATGATGTTACTTACACTTATGATTTCCACTAAAGGTATAGCCGGTGTTCCTGGCGCTTCTATCATCGTAATTGCTGGTACAGCTGCTTCTTTTGGTATTCCAACAGAAGGTATCGCTATTATCTTAGGTGTAGACCGTATCATGGATATGGCTCGTACATTCTGCAATATATTTGGTAACTGTATCGCTACAGTTGTTGTTGGTCTTTGGGAACGTGAAATTTCTCGCGGAGAAATAAAATCTTCTTACCAAAATAATTTTAAAGGTGATACTTTAGCATAATATAAATAAAAACAAAGCTCCTTAAAAGCTGTCCACTGACTTTTAAGGAGCTTTATTTATTATTTAGTTTTTAACCAAATAGCCATTTCATTTTCACCGCGATTAAACGCACAAAAATATGGTATTAGTTTCAACTTAATAATCTCTACATTTTCTTGTTTTTCCATTATATTTCTATATAAAATATCATTCCACTGTTTATCTAAAATTAATTTTTCAGCTTCTAATTCTAATTTTACAATATCCCCTAAACTATCACTATCTTTATACTCATTTATTTTTTTATTTGTATCTATAGTTATTAAATGCAAATTATCTCCATTATCCACACTTTCTGCACAATAAATAATAGGACCTCGTTGTATAGCAACTTTGCCATAATCTTCACGAACTAAAGGATTTGCACAAACAAAATTAGCTTCTATTTGTATATCAAAAATAACTATATCTCCTTTTTCCCAAGTTCTATCTATAATAGCATATCCTTTTTCTATTTTTGGTGTAAATTCCTTACCATTTAACTTAAATAAATATCTATTTGCCCAATTAGGAATACGTAAACCTAATTTAAATGTTGCCTCACTATTTACTTTAAAAGTAATTTTTCCATCCCATGGATAATCTGTAATTTCTTCAATACTTATCACTTGATTATTAATTTTAAAATCAGATTTATTACTTATATATAAATTGCTATAAATAACATCATCTTTTACTGTATACATATATTCGTCTAAAGAACTCAATAATCTAGCTAAATTAGGTGGACAGCATGCACAACCAAACCACGCTGGACGAACAGTTTTTACATGTGATTTACCTGGATCTTTATGACTTAATTGAGGAACAACTTCCAATGGATTTACATAAAAGAAATGTTTCCCATCAAGAGCCATACCATCTATAACTGTATTATATAAAGCTTTTTCCATTATATCTGCATATTGACTATCCACATCTAATTTTAACATATTATTTGCGAAAAAAATCATTCCTATAGAGGCACATGTTTCACAATACATTGTATCATTTGGCAAATCATAATCTGCAGTAAATGCCTCTCCTATAACAGTAGAACCTATACCACCTGTTATATACATACGTTTAGTAATAATATTCTTCCATAAACGTTTACAAGCTTCAAACATTTTTTCATCATTATTTAAACGAGCCAACATAGCCATACCTGTACACATATACATAACACGTACGGCATGTCCTTCAGCTGTTTCTTGTTCCAAAATAGGCTTATGATTTTGATAATATTCTGGCTTAAAACTTTCCATACCTTCAATTACAGGTTTAGTTGAAGGATCTGTCTTTTGTTGTTCTTTAAAAAAATTTGGATTTTTCCCACGTTCATATAAAAAGAAATTTGCTAAGTTTTTATATTTATCATTTTTTGTAAGCTCAAATAAACGAAGTAATGCTAATTCTATTTCTTCATGTCCATCATATCCATGAATTTTTCCATCTTCACTGCCAAAAATATCATCAATATGATCTGCTAATTTACAAGCAATATCTAATATTTTTTGATTTTTTGTAACACTATAATATCCAACTGCTGCTTCAATAAAATGTCCTACACAATAAAGTTCATGACTTTGATATAAACGTTTATATCTACGTTCTGGTGCCTCTATAGTAAAATATGTGTTTAAATATCCATCACTTTGTTGAGCTTTTGCTAATAAATCTATTACCTCATCAGCAATTTTTTGTAAATCATCATCTTGATGTTGATGTAGTGCATATGCTACCGCTTCTAGCCATTTATAAACATCACTATCTTGAAAAACCATTCCATAATGTTTTCCTTTACTTATTCCAGCTGCAATTTTAAAATTTTCAATAGCATGACTTTTCTCTGCTGGTATATGATCTGCATCTCTTTCTTTTTCAATTTTAATATCAGCTTCATCATTTAATACTGACCACTGAAAAGGTAGCATTTCTTCACGGATTAAATTTATATATTGTTGCCAAAACGGTGCTGTTATTTTTATTTTATTTTCAAACATAATAAATCTCCTCAACAATTTATTTCTATCTATTATTTTTTTATTAACTATTTCTTTTTGCTAAATCTAAAAGAATATTATTTTCATTTTGTTCATATTTACGATAAAAAAGCATTGGAATAATTCCACATAAGAAAATTATTGCAGGAAGCCATGTAAATACAAATTGTATACCAAATAATGCTGTTGAAGATTGGACTGCATTCGGCACATAACCAAATAAATTCATAACAGCTGCTGGAATAAAACCTCCTATACCAGAGCCAGCTTTGATACAAAATGCACTTCCTATAGCTGTTAAAAATCCACTAGCACGAATACCTGTCTTCCATTCTCCAAAATCAACTGTATCTGAAAGCATAGCAAATGGCATTGAACATGCTATACCTTGCCCTAAAGAAGCAATAATCCAAAAAACAATCATTAATTCTATATTAGTGCCTACAAAGAAAATACCAATATGTCCACCTGCTACTAAAATAAAACCTAAAATCATTGTTCCATATTTATTAAATCTTTTTACTAATAATGGAATAGAAATCATACCTATAACTTGAACCAACATTATTCCATTTATAAATGCTGTTAAACTCTTATCTCCTAGATAATATTGACAATAATATACTACAGTGGATAAACGTATAGTTAATGCTATCCAAAAAATCAAATTATCTATAACAACCAATATCCATGGCCAATTACCTTTTATTGCTTTTACACTATCTTTTATTGGTATACTTTTTATTTTTTCTACGTTAACTTCACGTAAATTCTTAAAAGCTACTATAAATAAAACAATAGCGATAATACCAAAAAATGCTAATGTATATGAAAACCCTTTTTGTTCATTTCCTTCACCAAAAAAAGCAACTAAAGGCAATGTAAAAGTCATACAGATAAATGCCCCTATATTACCGCCAACCATACGAAATGTATTTAATATAACACGTTCACCTGGACGATGAGTTAAATTCGGTAATATTGAAGTAATTGCTGTTTGTATCCTCGTATAAAAAATTCCTGCTAATATATAAGTAACTACAGCATAAATTATTTTTGTTGTACCTGATAGAGCTGGTGTAGTAAATGTAAGCCACATAAATACAGCAAATGGTACACATAACCATAAAAAGTATGGTCTAGATTGTCCATATTTAGATTTAGTATGGTCAACAATAAAACCCCAAACAGGAGCATCTATTGCATCTAATAAACGAGTAAATAACAAAATAGCTCCAGCTGTAGCAACAGATAAACCAAAAACATCCGTATAGAAATACAATAAATAAGAACCTATTATACAATATAATAAATTTCCGCATCCATCAGTCAAGCCATAACTCAAACGACCAGATAATGGTACTTTATGATTAATTTGATTATTACTCATATCTAAAACCACCTTATTTTTTTAGTCACGTAACTTTTAACTGTTTATATTTTATATAATTATTTGAAAACTTTAAATAAATAAAATTAATATTTGAGGTGATTTTTTGTATATTATTTTTACTTGTCCACCTTTACCTCATTTAATAGTAGGAGGTAAATCATTATATCGAGTAGGTGATTTACATTTAAGAAGGATCATGCCTTCTACATTTGATTTAATATTTGTAACTGCTGGCAAGCTATATTTAGAAGAAAATTCTCAAAAATATATTCTCAAAAAAGGAGAATTCTTGATTTTGCCACCAAATAGATTACACAAAGGATATAAATGTTGTGATGAAGCTACAGATTTCTTTTGGCTACATTTTTATACTACTGGTAAATTCAAATATATGGATAAACCTATCTATGATAAAAACCATAAACAAAAAGCAAATTATCAATTTACTAAAGAACCTTTCCATATATCACTACCTCAACATGGTTCACTAACAGCCGAACAACAATCTCAAATGGCTGAATATATGAATACTATCGTTCAAGTAAAAATTGATAAAACTAAACCCAAAAAAGATTTCTATTCTTCAACTGTTTCTCAATTAAAGAGTCAACAATTATTTTTTTCCATTCTAAGTATTCTTTGTGATATTCATGAGCCAAATACCAAAAATGTAGCAGAAAAAATTTATGAACATTTTTCTCTATTCTATACAGAAAGCTTTGATTTAAAAAAACTATCTGATGAATATGCTTTTCATCCTACACATATAATTCGTTGCGTGAAAAATAAATATGGCTTGAGTCCACTACAACTACTCTTGCACATACGCATACAAAAAGCTAAAGAATTATTAACATACACAAATTTTTCTATTAATAAAGTGGCTATATCTGTAGGATTTGATGATAATGCATATTTTACTAAACAATTTAAACGTATAGTTGGCACTACTCCTACAAATTATAGAAAACAACAACAAATAAATAAAATCTAACTATTTTTAATTAAAATAGCTATAATAAAACAAAAATGCTATAATAAAACATATTGTAAAGGAGGACATATGGCTACAAAGAAGAAATTTTACGCAGTAAAAAAGGGTTATCAAACAGGAATATTCACTACTTGGGCTGAATGCCAAAAACAGACACAAGGTTTTAAAGGAGCATTATTTAAATCTTTTCCCACAAAAGAAGAAGCTCAAAACTATTTAGAAGATAAACCTTCTGTCAATATTTCTGAACAAGATGATGATCGTTATTATATTTATGTAGATGGTTCATATATAAATGGTGAATATAGCTGGGGTATGGCTATTTTTTATAAAGGTAAATTAATAGATACTTTCAACGGAAAAGGCACTTCCATAGATGCTAGTGAACTACATAACGTAGCAGGAGAAATTCAAGGTACTATGGAAGCTACCAAATGGGCTATTGCTCATGATGAAAAAATTGTAATCTGCCATGATTATATCGGTTTATCTGAATGGGCTTTAGGCAATTGGAAAACAAATAAAGAATTGACCAAAGCATATGCTGAATTTATGAAACCATATTTACATCTAGTAACCTTCAAAAAAGTAGCAGGTCATACAGGAGTATTAGGTAATGAACTTGCTGACAAATTAGCTAAACAAGCTTTAGGTTTATAATAAATTACTTAATAAAAATTAGAGGAGGAATAAAAATTTGACTACTACAGATAATTCATTGACTTTAGGTATAGAATCTAGCTGTGATGAAACTTCTGTTGCTATCTTACGTGGTGGCAGAGAAATACTAGCTAATGTAATTTCTACTCAAATTCCAATTCATCAAAAATTCGGAGGTGTCGTTCCTGAAATCGCCTCTCGTAAACATATTGTTAATATCATGCCTGTTTTAGATGAAGCACTTCATAAAGCAAATGTTACTTTAAAAGATATCGATCGCATTGCTGTAGCCTATGGCCCAGGATTAGTAGGTGCTTTACTTGTAGGCGTATCTGCCGCTAAAACTTTGGCTTTTGCTTTAGATAAACCACTAATTGGCGTAAATCACTTAGAAGGTCATATCTTCGCCAATTTCTTATCCACGCCGAACTCCAACCACCATTTATGGCTCTCGTAGTTTCTGGTGGACATACTTCTCTAGTTCACGTAAAAGACTATAATCATTTTTCCCTAATGGGACAAACTCGTGATGATGCAGCTGGAGAAGCTTTTGATAAAGTAGCTCGTGTAATGGGATTACCTTATCCAGGTGGTCCTCAAATTGATAAATTAGCTAAAGAAGGAAATCCTGATGCTATTGATTTCCCTATGGCATTAAATGAAAAAGGTAACTATGAATTTAGCTTCAGTGGTCTAAAATCGGCTGTGCTCAATTATTTAAACAATATGAAAGCAAAACGCATCGAAATCAACAAAGCTGATGTTGCCGCTTCCTTCCAAAAATCAGTAGTTAATATTTTAGTGCATAAAGCTGTAGAAGCAGCTCGTCAAACCAACATGACAAAACTAGTACTTGCCGGTGGTGTAGCAGCAAATAGCTCTCTAGAAGGACATCTCCAAAAAGCCTGCAAAGAAAACGGCTTAGAATTTTACTACCCAAGCAAAATCTTATGCACAGACAACGCTGCCATGATAGCCTGCCGTGGCTACTACCAAGCCCAAGCAGGAGACTTTGCTGATAGCAACCTAAACGCTATCCCTTATCTAGAACTAACTGACAAAGAATAAGGATTTATTCATTTTTCTTTTATCTAAAAGAAAAAATCCCGCGATATTGATTTTACTTTGATAAAGATAAAATTATGTCTACAACATCCAAAACTCACTTTGTTCAAACAGTTGGACTAAAAACATAGCCATAATTTTATCTTTATCAATAGCTTTCAGCTACCGTAAAATCTGCTAATGCGGGAAATTTTGGTATTATTTAAAAACAATTACAAAATAATAATTTGTAACTTTTATTTTCCGCATTATAAAATTTTAATGGTAATCGCAAGATTATTGAAAATAATTATCACTGAATACGGTTTTAGTCTGAATGTTTGAGCGAAGCGAGTTTCTAAGCGTTGTATGAAGTGATAATTATTTTCAAAATTAAAATTTTATCTGCGGTGATTTCTTTGGTTCGTTTCTTTGTCATCAAAGAAATGAACTAATACTTAAAGTGGGCGATTTTTTATGTTGGAGATATTTTCTGATACTTCGTTATTATTAACTATTGGTATAGCTTTTATTTCTACGTTAATCCAATCCTTGACGGGTTTTGGATTTGCTATTGTTTCTACACCATTGCTTTTAATGGTCTATGATGCCAAAGAAGTCGTTGTTCTTTTGCAATTTTTATCTGTTGTTCTTGATACTGTTTTTGTCTTTTTTGTCAAAGATAATATTGATTGGCATTTTCTAAAACCATTGCTGATTGGTTCAGTAATTGGTCATCCTATTGGTATTCTCATCTATCTATTTGTGCCTACTATAGGATTAAAAATTTTCATTGCTTGTGTTATTTTATCATTCTTATTTCTTACCAAAATTTACCGTAAACAACTGACTGAAACATCCTGTAAAACTGGTGTTGTTGGTTGTCTATCTGGTATTTTAAATACTTCTACCAGTATGAGTGGCCCACCGCTTATTATTTATTTAACATCTACTAATCGTGATAAAACTTCTTTGCGTGCTACTTGTATTGCTTATTTTACTATTATTAATTACCTAGGTATCTTTGCTTTTTACTTAGCAGGAAAAGATTTTTCATTCGCTATTGAACAAAGTATTTATATCGTTCCATTCTGTTTTATCGCTTTATGGCTAGGTAATAAATTATTTCCTTATATTTCTCAAAAAATGTTTAATCGACTCGTTTTCGTTATGTTATTATTCAGTGCTTTATATACTATTTATTCAGCTATCAATTAAAGGAGAACTATATGAATAAAGTTGCTGTTGTTACTGGTGGAGCTAGAGGTATTGGCAAAGCCATTTGTGATGAATTCAAAGCTCAAAATATTACAGTATGTACTATTGATGTTTTACCTAATGATTATTTTGTTGGCGATATTGCTGATGAAAAAATATTGACGCAATTTGCCCAAAAAGTAATTGATGAGCATAAAAAAATAGATTATTTAATCAATAACGCTTGTCTTATGAAAGCTGGCTTAGCTACTGCTTCTTATGAAGATTTTCTCTACGTACTAAAAGTTGGTGCTGTGGCTCCTTTTATGCTTACTAAATTATTTATGAACCATCTTCAAGACAATGCTAGCATCGTAAATATTTCTTCTAGCCGTCATTTGATGAGTCAAGCAAATACTGAAAGTTACACTGCTGCTAAAGGAGCAATCTCTTCACTAACTCATGCTATGGCAGTTACATTGCGTGGAAAAGCTCGTATAAACAGTATTTCTCCTGGTTGGATAGATACTACAAATAGTGAATTTTCCTCAGCAGATAAACTTCAACATTTAGTAAATCGTGTTGGCGTACCCAAAGATATTGTAAATGCTGTGATGTTTCTTTGCAGTGAAAAATCTTCATTTATCACCGGTCAAGATATCGTCGTTGATGGTGGCATGACGAAACAAATGATTTACCATGACGATTATGATTGGTATTACAATAAATAAAGGTATTCTTCCTTGATACACAGAATTATATTATATAAATATCTATAATATAAAAATATGTATATAAGTATAGGAGGAATTTTTATGGGATTATTTGATAATCTTTTAGGCAATGCCTCTAAAGCAAATCTTGATGATATCCGCCAAGATTACGCTAAATTATTATCTAATGGAGAAAGCATTCAACAGGCTTATGAAATCTTTCGCGATTTATTTATTTTTACCGACAAACGCCTTATCCTTGTGGACAAACAAGGTATTACAGGCAAAAAAACACAATATCATTCTATACCATATAAAAGCATAAGACATTTCAGCATTGAAACAGCTGGTCATTTCGATTTAGATGCTGAATTAAAAATATATGTCGCTGGTATGGATATGCCTATTAGTAAAAAATTTGATAAAAGTTTAGATATTTATTAACTACAAGCTATTTTAGCTGAATATGTATTACGTTAAAATAAAAAGCTGGGTTTAAAATCCTTTATAGATTTAAACTCAGCCTTTTTTATCAATAAATTCAATATAAAATTATGAGGTTACTCTATGCAAACACAAAATTATTCCATACAAGAATTACAACAAAGTCTTGCTACTGCTCTTATAGATAAGGAAATAAATTCCTTGCCTGATTTACAACCACAGATAATCTATAATGATTATAATAGTGGCTCTAATCTATTAGTAGAATTACTTCAGGAATTACAAACTTGTAAACGATTTTATTTTGCCATAGCTTTTATCACTCAAAGTGGCTTAATTTGTCTTAAAGAATGTTTAAAGCTACTTCAAGAAAAAAACATCACTGGCGATATTTTAACCACTGATTATCTATATTTTAATCAACCAAAAGCTCTACAGGAATTGCAACAATATCCTAATTTAAATATTCGCATCTATACTAAAGAAAATTTCCATATCAAAGGCTATATCTTTGAACAAAATGATTATTACACTTTAATTGTAGGCAGTAATAATTTAACGCAAACAGCCTTAAAAGCAAATAAAGAATGGAGCCTAAAAATAAATTCTTTAGCAAATGGTGCTTTAATCCACAATACATTATCCCAATTTCAACAAATGTGGCAAGAAGCCATGCCTTTAACTGATATCTGGCTTAAACAATATACTGATAAATATCATTCTTTACAAAAATTAAAAAGAGAATTTGCTACAGCTCAAGAAGATATCTCTACTAATGATATTACTCCTAACAAAATGCAACAAGAAGCATTAAAAGCATTAGCAAAATTACAACAAGATAATAAACATAAAGCATTATTGATATCTGCCACAGGCACAGGAAAAACATATTTAAGTGCCTTTGCTGTCAAAAAAGCCAATCCTAAACGTTTATTATTTTTAGCCCATCGCGAACAAATTCTCAAACAAGCTTGTAAAACTTTTGCCAAAATAATACCAGATATCCAATATGGTATTTTATCGGCTAACCATAAAGATTTTCGTAAACCTTATCTATTTGCTACCATAAATATGCTAAACAAAGAAGAAAATTTAACTCAATTCACACCAACACATTTTGACTATATAATCATTGATGAAACTCATCGAGCTGGTGCTAATAGTTATTTAAAAATCTTAAATTACTTTCAACCACAATTTTTATTAGGTATGACAGCGACACCAGAACGCACAGACGGTTTTGATATCTACCAATTATTTGACCATAATATAGCTTATGAAATTCGTTTAAATCAAGCTATGCAAGAAAATTTACTCTGCCCATTTCACTACTTTGGCATCACTGATATCACAGTTGATGATCAAGAAATCAATGATAATTCAACATTTAACGATTTAACTACAGACGCTCGCGTAACACATATTATCAATCAATCTCAATACTATGGTTTTAGTGGAGAACGTCTACGCGGTTTAATATTCTGTAGTCAAATAGAAGAAGCCCAAATACTTTCACAAAAATTTAATGAGCGAGGATTTAATACCATTGCTCTATCAGGTAAAGATAGTCAAGAAACGCGAACTAATGCCATTCATAAATTAGAACAAAAAGAACGCTCTACAGGTCTTGATTATATATTCACTGTAGACATTATGAATGAAGGTATTGATATTCCTGCTATAAATCAAATAATTATGCTCAGACCTACAAAATCAGCCATTATCTTCGTTCAACAATTAGGTCGTGGGCTTCGCAAATATCCGCAAAAAGATTATGTAGTAATTCTTGACTTTATCGGCAACTATCAAAATAACTTTATGATACCAATAGCCCTATCTGGTGATACTTCATACAATAAAGATAATATCCGTCACTATGTAGCAGAAGGCAATCGCTTCATCTTTGGTTCTTCTACCATTCACTTTGATAAAGTAGCTCGTCAAAAAATCTATCAAGCCATTGATAGTGCCAAATTAAGCGATACAGCCTTATTGAAAAATGAATATCTACAATTAAAACAAAAATTAGGAAAAATTCCTTCTATCTTTGATTTTTCCCAGTTTGGTAGTATAGACATTTTAAAATTCCTTGATAAATTTAAAACATATCATAATTTCTTGCAAAAATACGATAAAGATTACACAATTAGATTTAATACAATTCAAGAAGAAATTCTTTATTTTATCTCATATCGCTTTGCTAAAGGCAAAAGAATTCATGAACTATTAGCTTTAAAATTATTATTAAAAAATACATCTCATTTATTAGTGGATATCGAACATATTTTAACTACAAAATACCATCAAAAATTAACTGAGCAAATAAAAACTTCTCTAATACGCAATTTAATTAATCTATTTACCATTAGCAATGAGCAAGCTAAATTTAGTAATTGCATTTTCATCAAAGAAAATGATAATGATTACATCATCAGTGATATTTTTAAATCAGCTTTACAAGATGAAAAGTTCTATTTTCAAATAAATGAAATTCTCGATTTTGCCTTAGAAAGATATCAAAAATACTATCAAAATAAATACAAAAATACTAACCTTGTTTTATATCAAAAATACACTTATGAAGAAGTTTGTTATCTATTAAATTGGCCTCAAAAAATAAATCCTAATGCCATGGCTGGTTATTTCTATGAAAAGACAACACATACCATGCCAGTATTTATCAATTATATAGCTCCGGATAAAAAAAGAGTGGATTATACTAATGAATTTTTAAGCAATACTTTGATTACAGCCTACTCCAAAAGCAATCGAAAATTAGACTCTAGTGATGCTAAACATATATATAATGCGAATGAAGAACAAAATAAATTATATCTATTTGTACGCAAACCTAGTGAAGATAAAGAAGCTAAAGAATTTTATTTTTTAGGTGAAATCATAGCCCAAGGCAATCCAGAATTTGCACCTAAATATAATGGTTTTAAAATTCTCTATAAGTTAGATACACCTGTTAGCGCAGATATTTTCGATTATCTTACAACAGTAACCGTTTAAAATAAAAAAAGACATCTATAAAAAATGATAAGTTTCATAAACTTCCATTTCCATAGATGTCTTTTTTTATTTTGTTGGAATAATTTCTTCGATAGATACGCCATTTGGCACATATAACACCATTTTTGCAGAAATTCTTTTTACAGAACCATCTAATACATAGCAAGCACCATTCATAAAATCGCAAATACGAACTTGTTCACTTTGTTCAATTTTTTCGTAATTGATAAGTACAGCTTTAGAAGCTTTTAAAGCATCAGCAGCAATTCTTGTATCATTGAAATTAGTAGGTTCAAATACAAGTACATTCATATTTGGCTGTTTATATACTTTTAAACTAGGACGACGATTATTTTCTTCATAGTTATTAGTAGCAGATGATGTTGCTTCATCTCTTGTAGCTTCAGCTGTATTTGTGTAAATGGAAGGTCCATTTGCTACACGAGTAACATTAGGAGCTACTTTTACTGTTTGTCTTCTAGTTTCTTGTTTTTCATCAACTTTAGCTTCTATTTCTTCAACTTCTTCTGGAATTAGAAACTTAGTGATTTTTGATAAAAAATCCGCCATAATCTCACCTCAAATATCTCTTTTATAACCCATAAATATATTTTATATAAAATTAAAATAAACCCATACTAGAACAATTCTATATAAAATAAAAAAATCCTGCAAAAAACTGTAATAAATATTATTTTCATAAAATTTATTTGATTGTTTAACTAATCAAATAAATTCATAAATATGCTAAGAAGCGACACATACAAATGTCGCTTCTAACACATTATATACTATACTTAAAATTATTTTGCGTTTTTACGTAAACGTCCACGCTGAGATTTATCAAGAATAGTTTTTCTTAAACGAATGCTTTCTGGAGTAACTTCTACCATTTCATCTTTGTTGATGAATTCAAGAGCCTGTTCAAGACTTAAAAGACGAGGTGGAGTTAAGCGAATAGCTTCATCAGAAGAAGAAGAACGCATATTGGAAACATTTTTCTTCTTACATGGATTTACGTCCATATCAAGTTCACGAGTATTTTCCCCAATAATCATACCTTCATAAACCATTTGGTTTGGAGAAATGAACATTACACCACGGTCTTGAAGAGTATAAATACCGTATGGAGTTGTTTCACCTTGTTCAAATGCTACTAAAGAACCACGGCTACGACCTGGAATATCACCTTTATATGGAGCATATCCACGGAATACATGGTTCATAATACCATTACCTTTTGTATTAGTTAAGAATTCAGAACGGAAACCGATAAGTCCACGTGCAGGAATAGTGAATTCAAGACGTAAATAACCTTTTAATTCAGTCATATTGGAAAGTTCTGCTTTACGAGTACCAAGGGATTCCATAACTGTACCCATGAATTCTTGAGGTACTTCAATAGTTAAGTTTTCAATTGGTTCACAAAGTTGACCATTGATTTCTTTATAAATAACTTCTGGTTTACCAATCTGAAGTTCGTATCCTTCACGACGCATTGTTTCAATGAGAATAGAAAGATGTAATTCGCCACGACCAGAAACTTTAAATGTATCAGGGCTGTCTGTTTCTTCAACACGTAAGCTTACATTTGTTTCAGTTTCTTTATATAAACGGTCGCGTAAATGACGAGATGTTACAAACTGACCTTCACGACCAGCAAATGGGCTAGTGTTAACACCAAAAGTCATGGACAATGTAGGTTCATCAATATTAATGCTAGGTAAAGCTTCTGGATTTTCAGCATCAGCAACAGTATGACCAATACTTGCACTAGGAAGACCAGTAATTGCTACGATTTCACCAAGTTCAGCTTCGCTAACTTCCATACGTTTTAAACCTTGGTAAACATATACTTTACCGATACGTTCTTTAGTTTCGCCATCACCACTGATAACTACTACATTTTGACCTTCTTTGATTTTACCACGCATGATACGGCCAATAGCTACACGACCAACATATTCATCAGAATCAAGTGTAGTTACCATCATTTGAAGAGGACCTTCTACATCACCCTGTGGAGCTGGAATTTCTTTAATAAGTAAATCCATTAATGGTTCTAAGCTATCGCTTTCATCATCAAGGTCAAGTTTAGCAATACCATCACGAGCAATTGCGTATACAACAGGGAAATCAAGCTGATCATCATCAGCACCAAGTTCCATGAAAAGTTCCAAAACTTCGTCATAAACGTCATCAATACGCTGGTCAGGACGGTCAATTTTGTTGATAACAACGATAGGTTTTAAACCTTGTTCTAAAGCTTTACGTAAAACATATTTAGTCTGAGGCATAGGACCTTCAGAAGCGTCAACTAATAATAAAACGCCATCAACCATGTTGAGTACACGTTCAACTTCGCCACCAAAATCAGCATGGCCTGGTGTATCAACGATGTTGATTTTTATATCTTTGTACATTACAGCTGTATTTTTAGACAAAATGGTAATACCGCGTTCACGTTCAATAGCATTAGAGTCCATTACTCTTTCTGCTACCTGTTCGTTAGCACGGAAAATATGGCTTTGTTTAAGCATTGCGTCAACAAGAGTTGTTTTACCGTGGTCAACGTGAGCTATGATAGCGACATTTCTCAATTTGTTATTAGTATACAAAAAAATTCCTCCCAATGTATTAATGAATATATTATGTTTACATCATATAAAAGATAAAATATCTCTTTACTAGTGTAGTATATCAATATCTTTATGTCAAATTAAAATACTAAAATAGCTAAAAATTTTTCTTTAGACTCAAGGTCTTTCCAAAGAGATTTTTCCTAATTTTCCTGCTCTAAAATCCTTAAGCACAGCAATAGCAGTTTTTTCAGTATCTACAATACCGCCTTTTTGTAAAAATCCACGTTTTTTGCCTACCAAAGTAAATAATTCTTCACTAGTTTGTGGAATTTCATCTATTTTATAGCGTTCTTTTATATTTTTAGCATAATCATCTTTTAAACGCCATAATAAGATTTCAGCAGCACGTTCAATATCATAAACTTCATCACTGATAGCTCCAGTAAAAGCTAAATTCAATCCTACTTCAGGATCTTCAAATTTTGGCCATAAAATACCTGGAGTATCCAATAAATCAAGATTATTTTTTATTTTAATCCACTGTTTTGCACGTGTAACACCAGGTTTATCAGCAGTTTTCAATGAAGCACTGCCAGATAATCTATTTATTAAAGAAGATTTCCCTACATTTGGAATACCTACAATCATTACACGAGCATTACGAGGTTTTACACCTTTATTAGCGAATTTAGCAGTTTTTACCTTTGCCAATTCATCTGCTACAGTTACTAATTGACGAATACCTTTACCATCTAAAGAATTGATTTTCACCACAGATTTACCCATAGATGTGAAATATTCTTCCCATTTATTATTGATATTATTATCTGCTAAATCAATTTTATTCAAAGCGATTAAATGCGGTTTTTTACCAATTAAATCTTTTAAAATTGGATTTGCACTACTGTTAGGAATACGAGCATCACGAAGCTCAATGACCACATCAACTAATTTTAAATTTTCCACAATAATGCGTTTAGCTTTTGCCATATGCCCAGGGAACCAGTTTAATTGAGCAAGTGTTCCTAAATCATCATATTGCATATTTTCTTCCATTAAATAAACTCCTCCTTATATTAATATTCAAATATCTATAACACAAAATTCAAATTCCAACAAAAAAGGCACTATCTTGTGTCAACTACAAGACAGTGTCTTATAAAAATTATTATATACCAATATATATACAAAATCAAAATTTTTTTATTTTACACCTATAGCATTTATTTTATCTGGCTCTACTACAATAGTTTTTTCTATGCCATCTTGAACAATTACAAAAGTTGCAGGTTCAGATGAAAATATATCGACTAATTGTCCCATATTAAAATCCTCAAAATTATCGACTACACTTTTACCATTGATGCTAATTAAACAATCACCTGTTTTCATGCCAGCTTTTGCTGCTGGAGAATTTTCCGCTACATTTATAATAACTCCATTATCTTTAATTTCACGACTAGAAGCTATTCCATAAACGTAACTATCAAAAAATACACGGTTCACAGAATTTAATACTGCCTTTAATTCTTTGACATTATCATATTCTTCAATTTCATTAGTGCCATCAGCATAAATTCTTTCATATTTACTAGAAAGTGTCATTTCTACATTATTGCCTTTTTGCACTAATTCACAAATAATATCTTTTTTATCGCGATACATGAATTTATTATTTTTATCTACAGTATCCACAACATTAAATAACACAATTGTATTATCATCTTTTTCTACTAAATTAGTTTTTGCTGAAAATATACTTATAGCTTTGACTATACCATGTTTCACTTGCTCGATATTTGTATTTTCAAATTCTTGATTAATACTACTAGCAAAACAATTAGTGGTAATTGCCATTAACAGCATGAATAAAACTAAAATCTTTTTCATTAAAAACCACTCCTTAAAACTTTTAAATTTTAATCTTCAAAAGTTTTAGCAACTGTTTTTAGATAATCAACAATTGTCAAATGTTGTGGACAATGACCTTCACAACTTCTACATTCAATACAATCAGAAGCTTTCGCATGAGTTTTTATCATATCTTGATATTTTTTCTTACTACCAGACGCCATGCCAAAACGTTTTTCATTATTATATAACTCAAAAACCTCTGGTATTTGAATTTGCATTGGACAATTTTCTTTACAATAATTACAAGCTGTACAAGCAATAGCTGTTGTATCATTGATGATTTTTGCCACTTTAAAAGTTGTTTCAATTTCTTCTTTAGTAAGCGGTTTAAAATCTTCCATATAACTTAAATTATCTTCCAATTGTTCCCATGTTGACATGCCAGAAAGCACCATAAATACATCATCTAAGCTACTAGCAAAACGAATTGCCCATGAAGCCACTGACATTTTTTCATCTTGAGCTTTCAATAAATCTATACCAGCCTGCGGAATATTTACCAATTTACCGCCTTTTACAGGTTCCATAACAATCACAGGTTTATGATATTTTTGGCATACTTCATAACATTTGCGAGATTGCACGCTATCGCTTTCCCAATCAAGATAATTTATTTGTAACTGCACAAATTCAATATCTTCACCAATTTCAAGTAAAATCTTTTCCAAAAATTCTGCTGTATCATGAAAAGAAAAACCTAATTTTTTAATCTTGCCTTCCGCTTTCATTTGACGCACAAAATCCATAGATTTAAATTCTTTGACCTTTGCATAATTATCAACATCTAAACAATGCAATAAATAATAATCAAAATAATCTACACCACATTTTTCTAATTGTTCATCAAAAATACGTTTATTATCCTCTATGGATTTCAACTGCATTGTAGGCAATTTATCCGCTAATAAAAAACTTCCTCGTGGATATCTTTTAACTAAAGCTTCCTTTACAAATAACTCACTTTGATAATTATGGTACATATAAGCAGTATCAAAATACTTAAAACCCTTTGCCATAAAAGTATCAACCATTTTACAAAATTGTTCCATATCTACCTTGTTATTTTCCACATCAAGCATAGGTAAACGCATACAGCCAAAACCAAGTTTCTTCAAATTTTCCATAATCCCACTCTCCTAAAATATATTTATTTAAATTATAATATTTTTTATAGATATTTTCTAAATAAAATTAAATATAATATAAAAATAAGTTATTCAAAAACTCGAAAAGATACTTATCCTATTCCTAGAAATAGAATTGAAAAAAGTTTTAAAGATATATTAAATGAAAATAATACAAAAAAAGGATGATATAAATATGTCTACACAAATTCAAGCTCCTATGCGAACAGGACTTTTAGAATTTTTAAGAAAAACTAATATAAATCATCTCAAATAAAAGATATCATTATAATATCATCAAATATAATTCTATGTTATAATATCTTTCGTTGCCCTTCCTATACTGGTAACAGTTAGGAGGTGTTCATATGTTTCGTTTCACTATGTTTTTAGAAGCTGTCATGGCAAGTATAGTTGCCTACTATATTTGCAAAGGGTTAGACATGCTTTTTTCAGTTTTATGTGGCAACTAGCCTAGCTTTAACGTTAGCTATATAACGCAAGAAACCCCATGAAGGTGCGAACTTCATGGGGTTTTGCTGTTCATATGAACTATTTCACTATGTTTTGCCTACATTTAGTATAGCATATTACTTAGATTTTGCAACATAAAGCTTATCAATTCATAAAGAGATGGTACCAAAATGGTACCTCTCATATATTTTAAAAATAACAAAAAGTCAAAATCTAAATAATTAAAGCTCTATAAAGGCTTATAAAATAAATATAAAAAATAGTCAAAAAGTCAAAAATAATTATTGACATTTTGACTAATATGAGTATAATAATACTTGTAAGGACGTTAAGAGGTACGAAAGATAAGAAGTATCCCTTAAGATACTTACAAAATCCAAATTTTATAAACTTACTAATAACAATAAATAAAAACGGACTTCATAGTCCGTTTAAATCAAAATCTAATTTGACTTTTTGACTTTATTTATTGCTTAATACATGGAGGTTGTTATTTATGTTCGGTTTAGTTCCATTTGCAAAAAATATTGCTAAAAGTGATGATGATTTCAATAAATTATTCGATGTTTTCAATGAACCTTTCTTTCATGAACCATTTGCAAAAATGAATTCTTATGTAAAATCCTTTAAAGTCGATGTAAAAGATACAGATAATGCTTACGAACTCACTGCTGAATTACCAGGCATCGCCAAAGAAAACATTTCTCTTGACTACAATAAAGGTTATTTAACAATTAAAACAACTACTACAAAATCCACAGAAGAAAAACCTGCTAAAAATGCTGATGATAAAAACGAAAAACCTCAAGAAAAATATATTCGCCGTGAACGTTATGTAGGTGAAATGCAACGTTCTTTCTACATTGACGATATTGATGAAAAAAATATCAAAGCTTCCTATCAAGATGGTATCCTGACTGTAATTTTACCAAAAGCTACTAAAGAAGAAACAACTACCCAAATTAATATTGACTAATTTCTTTTAAATAGAATTTGACTTTTAAACTTTTAGGAGGTATTTATCATGTTTGGTTTAATTCCTACATTTACAAATAATCTTGCATCTAGAGATAATTCTTTCAAATCTATTTTTGATGTTTTCAACGAACCATTTTTCCAAAACGCATTTGCTCCAGTAAATTCCATGTTCAACGCATTCAAAGTTGATGTAAAAGATACAGATAATGCTTATGAACTCACTGCTGAATTACCAGGAGTAAAAAAAGAAAATATCGCTCTTGATTATCAAAATGGTTATTTAACTATCAAAGCTACTATGCAAAATGAACAAAATCAGAATGAAGAAAGTAACTACATTCATCAAGAACGCTATTATGGCACAATGCAACGTTCATTCTATGTAGGTCAGATAGATAAAGCTAACGCTAAAGCTCAATATACTGATGGTGTTTTAAAAATGACATTGCCAAAACTTCAACCACAATCAACAACTACTCAAATTGATATAGATTAATACAATTTAATCCTTCCTCCTGTAACTCCTTTAAAATTAAATACTTTATAAATTAAAGATAGCCTTTATACTTGAGAGATTATCTACTCTTAGTATAAAGGCTATTTTTATTATAATTGTTTATTAAAAGATTGCCTTATAATGTCCATTACTTTATCTACATCGCATATATCTTCTAAAAACAATTCTACATCACCATTGCCCCATCTTCCTAAATTAGTAACATCTTTACATATATTATATTCATCAATAACTTCATTAAATTTCATATTTACAGAAATTCGTAATCTATTTTTCTGAACTACGATATCTGCAAAATTAGTATCTAACTTATATGCTATATATAACTTTTTAAACTCTCGTCTTACTTCTGACGATAAATTCATTATACGCATATTTAATTTATCAAATAACATTTTAGTTGTTTTATTAAAATCATAACTATCTATTCCATACATTTGCTGTTTATCGTCATTTTTATATTTAACCAAAATATTTCTTTCTATAATTGGATATTTCCAAATAAGTAGAGCTTTTTCTACTAATATAGAAGCTCTTTCTTTTATTATTTTCTCATTCCATTCATTTTGTTTGACTACATAACTATTTAATCTTAAAGCACTTTCTTTAAAACCTCCATTCATTTCCATTTTTTCACTAAAAGATTTATTACTCATTTCTGAATTATAAGCTGTTAATGTCAAATTACCTATAGTATGCAAGTATTTCTTCTGAACCGTTTCATAATTTTTCCCTAACTCTTTTTTCCAAACATTTGATAAATTTTTTGTTTGTGGCATTATATGTTCTATCGTATAATTTTCAATATTTATAGGGGCTTTATTATTAAAATTTTCTAGAGAACTCAATATATAATTTCTTATTCTCATATGATATATATCTTTAACTTTTAATGCAGAAGAAAACTTTTCATCATTTGGAAAAATTTTATAATCATCTTTTAAAATAAAAAATGCTTTTATCGAATTTATATAATCATCTACGTTTATTTCATTTTTTAAAGTAGCAAAAGTTTTATTTAATGAATTAGTCGGTATATCACAAATATTTCTCCTAAAAACATAACTAATACATAATTTTATGATACTTACAAGCTCATCTTCATTTATCAAATTTCTTTCAAAATCATAATGTATTTTCAATAAAAAAGGAAAAGCTACTTCCATTTTTAAATATTTAATTTCTTTATATAGATTTATCAAATTTTTATTTGTACCTTGTTCAAATATCATATTAGTGTAATATCTTGCATACATATATAAATCTTTACATAAATCTTCTAAAGTGCTAAATTCACAGTTATTAGTATACATTTTAAATTCTTCATAAATTTTATCTAATTTAGGTATTCTAGATAATTTCATAGTTAAATAGTCTCTAAAAAATCTGTCCATTAACAAAGTTTGTTTTTCATATCTAAACAATTGTTCCATAGGACGCCAAATATTTTTATAAATATCTTTTTGCTGTTTATTATCTAACCCCATCAAAACAAAATTTCTAATTAAATCAGATTCAGATAATTCTTTACCCGTAGAATTTAAACTTTCAAAAATAACTTGTGGTTCATCACTTGTTCTATCTAAATTAATATTAACAATCTGTAATTTCCCTATTGCCTCATAAATATCTTGTAAGGATAAATCCATATTTTTTATATTACTAAAAAAATAATTATAATTACTTATTAATCTTGAATTTAAATTTTCATCTATCGGTCTTTTTTCAATAAGTGATATTAATATATCCTTATCCGTTTCTGTTAATAATAATTTATATTGACTATCATCATCCTCATCAGGATTTTTTAAAAAACTATTATTTATCTTTTTCCAATTTATACTTTTCTCTTCTCTATGTATAAAAGCATAATCTCTTAATGCTAATAATAATAGCATTAATGTTGTAATCCTTTGTTGTCCATCAATTATAGTAAATTTAGACATATCACTTGGAGAATCATTCTCTGTAATACTAACAATAGAACCTACAAAATGACCATTTTTATTTTTCTTTTGCATATCTACTATATCAAACCAAAGTCGCTTACATTCTTCTATTTCCCAACTATAAATACGTTGATATACTGGTATAATATATTGTTTATCACCACTTAAAAATTTATAAATATTAGCTTTTCTAGCGTCCATTATAATCCTCTCTTTTCACATATAATACATAAGCTATTTTAAAATAAAACTTAAAACTTAACAACATAGTAAACCAAAAACATCTTTAGAGTTGACTATATCTTTTTATTTTCTTATAATCATATCAAAACATACTTTATAAAATTCAATTTTATAAATATATAAGGAGATAATTTTATGTCATCATCATCATTAACAACAAAAGCCCTATCAAAAATGGCTGTTTGCGTAGCTATCATCTGCATATCAGCTTACATATCTTTCCCTATCACTGCCGTTCCGTTTACTTGCCTTACTCTAGCTATGTTATTATCAGCATTTTTATCCACACCAAAAGAAACACTAATCATCATGATTGTCTATACGCTAATCGGAGCTATCGGTCTTCCTGTATTCTCTGGTGGTGCAGGTGGTTTTAACTGTTTATTTTCCCCAACTGGTGGATATCTTTGGGGCTTCATCGTCAGCTATCCTATCGCTAGTTATCTGAAAGGAAATAAAAACTCCTTCAAAAACTTCTTTCTAGCAGGACTTGCTGTCATTCCTATCACTTATATTTTCGGTGTAGCTATGCTTTGCTTCATTATGAAGCTTTCCATTTTAGAAGGCATCACTATTGGTGCTTTACCTTTCATTCCTGGTGATATCATCAAAACTTTAATTGCCAGCTATGTTGCTGTTCGTTTGCGCAAAAATTTATTTTATTAATCGAGGAATATATATGATAAACAATAATTTTTTACAAGAAGGTATCTCACCTTCTTATTTTTTTCAATATGTTGATACCTTAACTAATCTAAACTTACATTCACTTGTAATCTATAAAGATAATAAATTACTCTCCAAAGTTCATATTGCCCCTTATAATGAATATGAAAAACAGATTTTATTTTCTGTAAGCAAATCTTTTACCGCCGTTGCTATGATGTTTGCTCTCCAAGATAAATTATTTACATTGGATACCACAATTTATTCACTTTTAAAACACAAATTAAATTTTGAACCTACTGAAGATATTAAAAGCATCACCATACATCATTTATTATCCATGACTTATGGATTCATCGACAAAGAAATTCAAGATTTTTACTTAAAAGATGATTGGATTAGTGAAGCATTTTCTTTAAAACTACAGACAAAGCCTGGCACTTCCTTCTTTTATAATAATCGTTGCCCATTTTTATGTAGTGCTATCATTCAAGAATTAACTGGCAAAAATCTTTTGACTTATCTACAAGAAAAACTCTTTTCTCACTTAAATATAACTAATGTAAGTTGGGAAAAAAATATTCAAAACTACGATAAAGGCTCTTGGGGTTTAAGTCTGACTACAGAAGATTTAGCTAAATTCGGTCAATTTATACTCAATAAAGGTTCATGGAATAATAAACAATTATTAGCACCTGAATATATTGAAAAATTACTCACAGTATATATAAATACCGATGATAAAGCTTTTCCAGATAGCAAATTAGGTTATGGCTATTATTTTTGGAAATGCCAACCTGAAAAAGCCTTTCGCTGTGCTGGTCTTTTCGGTCAATATTGCATTATCTTACCTAAAGAAAATATGGTCATAGCTATAACTAGCAATGCTGAAAATGAACAAAAACAAGCTATTTTATCTGCTACTTGGAAATTCTTAGTCCAAATAAAAAAAGATAATAAATCCTCTACTCTAGATTTATCATCTTTAAATAACTATCTTTCTAAACTTCATTTACCATATTTACCTAATGATAATTCCATTACTCCCGAAATCTTTCAACAAGAATTTAAGTTCTCTCACAATCCTCTAAATTTAAATTCTATTTCTTTCTCCCAAATTGCCCCTGATTGCATCAGAATTAATATCACTTTAAACACTAAAAAATATAATTTATTAGCTAAACTAAACACTTGGCAAAAGAATAATACTAATTCCGAAAATGATAACTTTGATTCCTGTACAACTATTTTCTATGAAAACCCTTACGCCAACTATGGCTGGCAAAATAATAAACTAAATTTAAAATTAGTTTATAACCAAGGCATTTTCATTGATACCTTAGAATTTAACTACTACAACCACCAACTATACCTACATTACAACCCCACTCCATCTTTCATCATCAGAACAAAACCTCATTACCTCATATCCAACCCCATAAAATAACAAAAAGGCTAGAGTAACCTATACTCTAGCCTTTAATTTACACACTACAAAAATACAACACCAAACTACTTCCACATTATAAATTTTAGTGGTAACCATAGATTATTAAAAATAAATTTTTAAATATCAATAACACCTAACCATTCCCGCATTAGCAGACTTTTACGGTAGCTGAAAGCTATTGGCAAAAATAAAATTATGACTACGTTTTTAATTCATCATAATACCAAATTACTTCCGCATTATAAATTTTAGTGGTAACCGTAGGTTATTGAAAATAATTATTGCTGAATACGGTTTTAGTCTGAATGTTTGAGCGTAGCGAGTTTCTAAGCGTTGTATGAAGCAATAATTATTTTCAAAACTAAAAATTTATCTGCGATGGTTTTCTTTGGTTCGTTTCTTTGCCATCAAAGAAATGAACAATTCTTATTTATATTATTTGCTTTTCATTGCATTTTTAACGCATAATTCTTTTTTAATATCCCATAATTTTTGAGATAAATCTACATAATAACGATGTGGATTTTCAAAGCGTTTTACTTCATCCCATAAAGTTTCCACTTCTTTTTGACAATATGCTTTTATTTCTTCTATAGATGGGCTTTCATATACACATTCACCATTTTTAAAGATAGGAACTTGCAATTCTCTAGCAGTGAAATTAGTGAGAGTTTTTTGTTTCCATGTAGCATTTGGATCAAAAATAGTATGTTCTTTTGTTGTATCAATTGTTTCATCATATAAGCAAAGTTCATCAGCGATAGCTTTGCCAGTTTCTTTATCATACAAACGATATACTTTTTTGAAATGTGGATTTGTTATTTTAGAGATATTTTCGCTGAGTTTAATTTTTGGTGTAATTTCACCATTTTCATTTTCAATAGCTACTAATTTATATACACCGCCAAACACAGGTGCAGATTTTGAAGTAATCATTCTTTCACCTACACCAAATACATCTACTTTAGCACCTTGCATTAATAAATCACGGATTAAATGTTCGTCTAAAGCATTAGATGCTACGATTTTACAATTTGTAAGACCTGCTTCATCAAGCATTTTTCTAGCTTGTTTAGATAAATAAGAAATATCTCCAGAGTCTAAACGAATTGCAAAATTAGTAATACCTTGTGGCACAAGCATTTCTTTGAATACGCGAATAGCATTTGGTACACCACTTTTTAAAGTATTATAAGTGTCTACTAATAATACTGCATTATGAGGATAAATTTCACAATAAGCTTTAAATGCTTCATATTCAGAATCAAACATCTGTACCCAAGCATGAGCCATAGTACCACTAGCTGGCACTTGATAGAGTTCATCAGTAAGTGTGCAAGCTGTTCCAGCGCAACCGCCAATATATGCAGCTCTAGCACCTTTTACCGCACCATCTGCACCTTGAGCGCGACGAGAACCAAATTCTAATACAGGTCTACCTTGAGCAGCTCTTACTATGCGATTTGCTTTTGTAGCAATAAGAGATTGATGATTTAAAGTCAATAAAATAAAAGTTTCTAAAATCTGTGCTTCAATAGCAGGAGCTTTGATAGTCATAATTGGTTCACGAGGGAAAATACAAGTTCCTTCAGGAACAGCATAAATATCCCCTGTAAATTTAAAGTCAGCTAGATATTCTAAGAAATCTTCACTGAACATATTTTTAGAACGAAAATATTCAATATCTTCTTTATCAAAATGTAAATCTTTTATATATTCTATTACTTGTTGTAAGCCAGCTGCTATAGCAAAACCACCATCATCAGGAATATTACGGAAAAATACATCAAAATACACATTTTTTTTATGTAAATTATTTTTTAGATAGCCATTTCCCATTGTAAATTCATAAAAATCACATAACATGGCTAAATTTTCATTTTTTGAATTCATAAAGAACTTCCTTTCAAATTTATAACAAAAATATTATAAATCCCTCTCTATTATTAATATACTTCATTTCTTTTTACAAAAATAAAAGTTATATTCCTTAATATTATATAGCAAGCTGTATTTATTTTCTACTCTTTAAATAAAAATAATCTGATTTTTACAAATACATCAATATAAATAAAAAAGAATTCCATAATACTATAGAATTCTCTCTTATTTTCTCATATTTATTAAATATTATTTAATATTTTCAGCTTATCTAGCAAAAACACATTTGCCATTAATATAAGTTTTATTAACTTTTACCTTATCAACATCTTGAGGATTTATGGCAAAAATATCTCTATCAAGTGTTATGAAATTTGCTTTATATCCTATTTTCAATTGACCGAGATTTTTAAAACCTGCGATTTGTGCCGATTTTTTTGTATATAAGATTATCGCAGTTTTCATATCTATAATTTGCTCATCACCACAATCTGTATTATCATATGCTTTTCTCGTAACAGCTCCTTTGATGCAAACAAAAGGATCAGAAGGCACTGCCCATGATGTTGCGGGTGCATCAGTAGAAAAACATAGATTTACTTTTTGCTCTAATAAAGATTTTATTGGATAACATTTTTTCATGATATTTTCGCCCAAATTTTGTAAATAACTTTCTATCTCTGCATAAAGGAAAATAGGTTGAGTTACAAAACCAATATTCTTTTCTACGGCTTTATCAATGCTATCTTGACTAGGTAAAGTAATATGTTCAACTCTTACATATGGTCTATCTTGATTGAGCCAATCTTTTTCTGCATAAACTCTATCCACTACGCGTTTTATGGCATTTGTTCCCATAGCATGCACAGATAATTGACATTTATTTTGCTTACAAAAATCAATTGCAGTTTCTAATTGTTCATCAGAACATACACTTATACCGCAACTATCGCTATTTAAATAAGGCTTATCCATCCATGCAGTTTTGCCAGATACACTACCATCACCAATTAATTTCAATCCAGCCACAAATACTTGATTGTCATTATTTTGCTTTTCTTTACTAATAGCAAAATCCTTGTCATGCATAAAGAAATCCCACATATAATACATAGAAACTTCTTGCTTAAAACCTTTTACTATTGCTTCTTTATAATAAGTATAATTATCTGATTTATCCAAATTTCCCATATCACAGACAGCCACTATACCTTGTGAAGTTAATAAATTGCCTAAATCTACTAAATTTTGTACTTTTTCAGCTTCATTTAATTCAGGTATATAAGGCAAAACTAAATTTCTAGCATTTTCTTTTAAAACACCTGTAGGCTCACCAAATTCATCACGTTCAATTTGCCCACCTTCTGGGTCTTTCGTATTTTTATCTATTCCTGCTAAAGCTAATGCTTTACTATTTACACATCTTATATGACCACAAGTGCGAATGATTGCCACAGGAAAATCTTCTGTTCCTTCATCTAAATCCCAACGAGTTATAGAACGTTTTTCAGCGAATTTTCCTTCATCATAACCCCAGCCTAAAATCCATTCATTCTTATTATCCTTTTTCAATTGTTGAGCTTTTGTTTTTATTTCTGCAATCAAATCTTTTATAGAATTCACTTTTGGAGGTAATGCTGATATTTCTTTGCTAAAGTCAGCCAGCATTACAGGGTGCATATGTGCATCTACAAATCCTGGCAATACGCAAGCATTATTTAAATCTATTATCGGATAATCACAAGTTGGTCTATCTTCTTTTTTCCCTATCCATTTTATATAGCCATTTTCCACAATCATACTATCAGCATAAAGATTATCTTCATTTGATGTGAAAATTCTTCCATTTTCATAAATAAAATTATTTTCTTCCATAAAATATACTCCAAATATTAATTCAAATTAATTATCCCAAACTTCGTAAGCAATACTTTCTTTTTTCTTAAATTTATAGACAACAGCACCTACGATGTAACCCAAAATTGTAGGAATAAGCCATGCAAAGCCTTGTTTAGCTAATGGAATTTGATTGATGATATTCATTAAGCCAGAAATATCTATATTCACTAATCCTGTCATCACTGCTAAATTCAAAGCATCAAATAATGACATGATAAAAGCTACCCAAACAGCACCTTTCCATGCACCATCATTTGGCACCCATTTTTTACCTAAACCTAAGAAAGTCAATACTACTGACATTGGGAATAAAATCATAAAAATAGGGCCAGATATTTTAAGTACATTGCTAACACCAAGACAAGAAATCATAAAAATAGCAATAGTAATCATCAAAGAAGCTTGTCTATAGGAAATTTTACCTTTAAACCATGCTTCTACCCATTGACCAGCAGTAGCTATCATACCTATAGCAGTAGTCAAGCAAGCCAAAATAACAGCAACAGCTAAAATAAAACTACCTTCATAACCTGCTAAATTTTTCACTAAATCAGTGAGTAAAAATGTAGCATTTACATCTAAACTATAATAATTTACACCTTGAGCTCCTAAATATGCTAAGCCAGCATAAACAACAAATAATAAAGTAAAACCTACTAAGATAATACCGAGCATCATCTTATTATATTCTTGTTTATTACAATAACCTTTTTCACGAAAAGCAGTGATAAACATACCTGCACAAATAATACCTGTACCTACATCGCCTGTATTATATCCTGTAAAAAATCCATTCAAAAATGACTCTTTGGCTGTAGAAATAGAGCTACTATGTAATGTATCGATAGGATTTACAATGGCTAATACAACAATTGCCAATAAAGTAATAAGTAAAGCTGGTGTCAAATAATTGCCTACTTTATCAATAACAGTGGAACGGTTCATAGCAAAATAATATGATATTGCAAAAAATATAGCTAAAAAAATAATTCTCGCCATGAATGGTAATTCACCAAAAATTCCTTGCATACCAGACTCAAAAGCTACACCGCCACATCTAGGTATAGTACCAAAGATAACAACTAATAAACCAAGTCCCATATATAAATAATGCCACCAACTATTGATATGTTTCATCATATCTTGCAGATTATATCCTACATTACCTACAGAAGCTAAAGCCATCATAGGAAATAAAATTCCTGTAAGTGCTAAACCAATAATTGCCCAGCCAACTTGTTCACCTGATACTAAACCTATAATTGGTGGAAAAATCAAATTACCTGAACCAAAAAAGATGGCAAACATCGCAAAACCCATAACTAAAATATCTTTTTTCATATTTTTCTTCATCTATCGACCACTCCTCTTTTAAATTTTATTAATTAATTGCATTTATCTTATATCTTTATCGTATAATTATACCAAAGTTATTCATATTGTCAATGATATACGCAATATAATAAACACTCTATATTTTTTCTTTTTATAATATACATTTGTATTCAAAATTTCATTTTTCGTAACAAAATCAAGATTTTAAGACAAAAATTAAAATCATTTTTTCAATCATCAAAAATCTAAAATAAAAATCTATGTTAAAGTTCATTATACTAATACATCTTATCTGCAAAATTATGCTTGCCATCTTCAAAATCACTAAGTATTGAAGTCCATTTTAGAAAATGATATAATTATTTTATTGTGGATATAGCCACCAGTATTAATTAGCTGGTGGCTATTCTTATCTTAGTTATTTAATTACAATTCAATTTATTTTTAGAAAGGATGTATCTTTTGTTAAATCATAAACAATTATTATATAAAATTTTACCTTATGGCTGTCAGATGAATTTTTCTGATGGGGAACGCTTCGCAGGTCAATTAGAACGCATGGGCTATAAACCTGCTGAAAAATTAGAAGACGCTGATATCATCATCATCAATACTTGCTGTGTTCGTGAAAGTGCCGAAAAGAAAATTTATGGCAAGATTGGCGAAATCAAACATTTGAAACAACAAAAACCAGATTTAATCTTAGGTATCACGGGTTGTATGGCACAAAAAGATGGTGATACTATCTTCAAAAAAGCTTCTCATGTAGATTTTGTCCTCGGCACAAATAAAATGTATGATTTACCTGCTGTATTAGAAGAAATTTTTGCTTCTCGTGGTCATATTGTCAAATTAGCTGGCGATTATGATATGCCACCAAATGTAGAACCAGCAGAAAATAATTCTTTATTTGCTTTTGTGCCTATTATGTATGGTTGCAATAATTTCTGTACTTATTGTATCGTTCCTTACGTTCGCGGTCGTGAACGCAGTCGTGCACCACAAGAAATCGTTGCAGAAATAACAAAACTTGCTCAAAATGGTGTAAAAGAAGTTACTTTACTCGGTCAAAATGTTAATTCCTACGGAAAAGATAGAGATGATGCTGACTTTGCCGATTTACTTGCTATGGTAGATAAAATCGAAGGCATTGAACGTATTCGCTATATGACTTCTCACCCTCGTGATTTAACAGATAAAGTTATCGAAACTATAAAAAATAGCAAACATATTTGTGAACATTTTCATCTACCAGTTCAATATGGTACTGACAAAATGCTCAAAGCTATGAACCGCGGTTATACTACAGCTTATTATAAAGAACTTGTAGCTAAAATCCGCAGTCAATTCCCTGAAGCTAGTTTCACTACTGATTTAATCGTAGGTTTCCCTGGAGAAACAGATGAAGATTTCGCTCAAATGCTCGAATTTTTAAAAGAAATTCGCTATGACGCTGCTTATACATTCTTATATTCCAAACGTTCTGGTACACCAGCAGCTACTATGGAAAATCAAGTTCCTCAAGAACTCAAAAAAGAACGTCTCCATAAATTAATGGACGCTCAAAATGAAATCAGCTTAGAAATAAATCAATCTCTATTAAATAAAACGGTAGAAGTAATGGTTGAAGGCCCTAGTAAAACAGATCCTAATGTCTATACAGGTCATACTCGTACAAATAAAATTATACTTTGGGATCATAAAGATGAACAAATCGGCGATTTAGTTAAAGTAAAAATCACACATCCACAGACATGGGTATTAAAAGGTGAATTGGAGGCGTAAATTTTGAAACTCACTCCAATGATGCAACAGTATCAAGCTGTAAAAAATGCACACCCAGACCAAATATTATTCTTTCGTCTAGGTGACTTTTATGAAATGTTTTTGGACGATGCTATACTCGTTTCCAAAGAATTAGAACTCACTTTAACTAAAAGAAGTACCGCAGGTGATGGCATTCCTATGTGTGGAGTGCCTTATCATGCTGCTGAATCTTATATCAATAAATTAGTAAATAAAGGCTATAAAGTAGCTATTTGTGAACAAATCGGCGACCCTAAAGCAAAAGGACTCACAAAACGCGAAGTCATCAAAATCGTAACTCCCGGTACAGTGATGAACGAATCAGCTTTGACTAGCAGTAAAAATAATTATATAGCTTTAATCTATGAAGAAAATCATGCTATTTATCTAGCTGGTGCTGATATCTCCACTGGAGAATGCTTCTATAGTATTTATGATGGTCCTGACCGTTGCCAATTATTATTTGACGAACTTTATCGCTTGATGATGCCAGAATTATTATTAATCAAGCCTTTTTCTTATGAACGTGAATTAAAAAATTTCTTATCTCTCCGTTTAAATAATTGCTTAGTTAATGAATTAACTGAAATCTCATCACAAGTCGAAGACCTCATGCTACAACATTTTGATGTGCATAATCGCCCAGATAATAAAATCGCTCACAAGGCAATTGCTACTTTACTTGAATATTTACATGAAACAGTAAAAACAGATTTAACTCATCTGAATAAATTAACTTATTTAGACTCTTCAAAATCTCTATTTATTGATACGTATACTTTGCGCAACTTAGAAATAACTCGCAATCTTCGCGATGGTGGCAAAAAAGATACATTATATGATGTTTTAGACTTCACCAAAACAGCTATGGGTAGCCGTCTTTTACGTAAATGGCTAGAATATCCATTACTTAGCCCTAAAAAGATAAATGACCGCTTAGATGCTGTAGCTAATCTTGTATCTGATTTTTCCTTGCGTAATAATCTTCGTGAACAATTAAAAGAAATCTATGACTTTGAAAGATTATTGACTCGTATGGAAGTCGGCACAGCAAATGCTCGCGATATGAATGCCCTAAAATCTTCATTATATGTATTGCCTGCTATAAAAAAATCCTTAGCTAAAGCCACTGCTAAATTATTAGTAAATATTCATCAAAAGATTTCTACCTATGATGATTTAGTAGTTTTAATCGATAAAGCAATCGTTGAAGATCCTAGCTTCTCTATCCGTGAAGGTGGCTTCATCAAAGATGGCTACAATCAAGAATTAGATGAATACCGTAATATCGCTAAAAACAGCAAACGTCTTTTACAGCAAATGGAAGAAGACGAAAAAAATAAAACTGGTATCAAATCCTTAAAAATCGGCTATAACAAAGTATTTGGCTATTATATTGAGGTCCGCCATAGCTCCACAGAAATGGTACCTGAAAATTATATTCGTAAACAAACTTTAGCCAATGCTGAACGCTATATCACACCAGAACTCAAAGAATTTGAAACTAAAATTCTCGGTGCACAAGAAAAAATTGTTCAATTAGAATATAATCTCTTTACAGAACTTCGTGATATCTTAAAAACGAAAATAAGCTCCATTCAAAATACTGCTCATGAAATAGCTATTTTAGACGTTTTAGTAAGCTTAGCTCAAGCAGGTGATGAATATAATTACATTCGTCCAAAACTATTAGATGATGGCACTATCCATATCAAAGATGGAAGACACCCTCTTGTTGAACGCATTTTAAATCGAGATTTATTCGTGCCAAATGATACCCATTTGGATAATGCTCAAAATGAAATCATGATTATCACTGGCCCTAATATGGCTGGTAAATCAACATATATGCGACAATCTGCTCTACTCACATTAATGACACAAGTAGGCTCTTTCATACCTGCTCGTGAAGCTTCAATTTCCCCTGTGGATAAAATTTTTACACGTATAGGTGCTAGCGACGATTTAGTCAGCGGACAAAGTACTTTCATGGTAGAAATGAATGAAGTATCTCATATTCTAAAATATGCTACAAATAAAAGTCTTGTCATTTTAGACGAAATTGGACGTGGTACAAGTACGTACGATGGTATGAGTATTGCTCGTGCTGTTATTGAACATATACGCGACCATATTGGAGCTAAAACTCTATTTGCTACGCATTACCATGAACTAACCGACTTAGAAGATGATGTTCATGTAAAAAATTACTGTATCGCCGTAAAAGAAAAAGGCTCTGATGTAACCTTCTTACGTCGCATTATTCGCGGTAGTGCTGATAAATCATATGGTATTCATGTTGCTAAATTGGCTGGATTACCTCAAGAAGTCGTAAAACGTGCGGAAACAATTCTCATTGATTTAGAAAATACAGCTCCGACTAAAGAAAAAACTATTATTTCTAAAGATATTTCTGACGAAAATAATATAGATACTACAATAAAACAAGATACAGCTATCACAAATGATACTTCCCAAGAAGTAAATTATCTTCAAGATAATCAAAATGATACTGAAACAGCTGATTATCAAGAAAAAACACCAACTTTAACTGCTAATCCAACTAAAAAATTGAAATTTATGCAAGTAGCAGAAATGCCAACTTTATTCGGCGTAAGTATAAGCACTCAATTAAAAGAATTAGATTTAATGAGTATGACACCACTAGACGCCATGAATAAATTATACGAATTGCAACAACAGGCAAAACAAGAGGAGTGATATTATGACTTCTATTCATATTTTAGATGATATCACTGTCGATAAAATAGCAGCTGGTGAAGTTGTCGAGCGACCAGCTTCTGTAATTAAAGAACTTGTAGAAAATTCCATAGATGCTCATGCGGATAAAATCGAAGTAGAAATCTTAGCTGGTGGAACATCTTTTATGCGCGTTACAGATAATGGCGATGGTATGGATAATCAAAATGCTAGACTAGCTATCTTGCGTCATGCTACTAGTAAAATCAAACAAGTAGATGATTTGATGTCTATAGATACTCTAGGATTCCGTGGTGAAGCCTTACCATCTATCGCTGCTGTATCAAGATTTAATTTGATTACACGTCGCCCACAAGATGATTTAGGCACTACTATAAAATTAACAGGTGGTCGCATTGATGAAATTGAAGATATGGGTTGTAATATCGGTACTACTATCAAAGTAGAAGATTTATTTTTCAATGTACCTGCTCGTAAAAAATTTCTCAAAACCACTACCACAGAAGCAAATAAAATAAATGATTTTATCATAAAATTAGCTTTATCTAAACCTAATATTGCTTTTAAATTGATTAATAATAATAAAATAGCTATCACTACCCCAGGCAATGGCTCTCTATATGATGCTATTGAATGTATCTATGGTACTAAAGTCAGCGAAGAATTATTGCCCATCGAAGCGATAACTGACGATATCAAAGTAACAGGCTTCATTTCTAAACCTGCTATTATCCGCAGTTCTCGTTCTTGGCAAACATTCGTCATCAATGGTCGCGTGGTCAATAGTAGAATTATTTCCAAAGCAATCGACAATGCTTACCATTCATTACTGCCAAAATCTGGATATCCATTTGTTATTTTAAATATCGAAATCAATAAACGAACCATTGATATCAATGTACATCCTCAAAAAGCGGAAATAAAATTTGAAGATGAATCCTTATTATTCAAGACTATATACCATGCCGTCTTAGAAGCTGTAAAACCTAGTGATAATCAAGCTTTAAGTGATTTTGCTATTCCGGTAACAGATAAAGCATTGCATATTGAAAAAACAGTGCCTGAACAAATCAATATGGATTTATCAGAAAATATGCCATCTACTTCTGCAAATTCATTTAAACAAAATTCAATCAACCATATATCATCATTAAAAAATAATACAACTCCTTCAACAACAGATTTAAATAAATTTCGCCAAGCAAGAGAAACGCTTCACCCTAATTTATCTAATCATCACAGCAATACTATTCAAGAAACTGCTATTCAAGATTACCAAACAAATACTACTACAAAACCTCAAACAGATATAAATATTTCATCTAGCGAAAACTTGACAGATTGTCAAAATTCTAATCAATTATTAAAAGAAGCTGTCAACCTAACTCCAATTGGACAAATTGATGCTTGCTTCATTGTTGCTCAAGGCCCTAATGGAGGAATGTACATCATTGACCAACATGCTGCACATGAACGCATCTTATACGATAAATTTGCTAAACAAACTGAGCGAATTCATGTTCAACCATTATTGATGCATTTATTTTTAGATGTAAATAATAGTGAATTAACTCTAATTGAAGAAAATCAACAAATTTTATATGATTTAGGCTTTAACGTGGAATTAGCAGGACAAAATCAAATCCGTTTAAAAGAAGTTCCTGCTGATATAAAACCACAAGAAAGTGAAGATATTTTCCGTGAAATTTTAATTTCACTTTCTCAGTTGCACACACCTACTCCTCAAGAAATCCGTCATTCCTGTTTAGCTATGACAGCTTGCAAAGCAGCTATCAAAGCAGGCGATATCTTAAATATCACACAGATGAAGATAATCTTAAATGAACTCGCACAAACAACTTTACCATACACCTGCCCACATGGCAGACCAACTATTATAAAATTTAGTACTTACGATTTAGAAAAGATGTTTAAACGAGTACAATAAAAAAAGAAAAAGATAGGCAAATTTGTCTATCTTTTTCTCTAATAATATTTATATACTACATATAATATATTAAAATAAAAATAATAAGAGAGGTGTATTTTATGTTTAAACAAACTAAAAAGAAAACTGCCATTATTTTATTAACTTTAGTTACTTTATTGATGACCTTAAATATAGCAACAGCTACAACTTATATTGGTTCATCTCAAAGCAATAAATTTCACTATACAGATTGTCGCTGGGCTAAAAAAATCAATCCTGGTAATGCCATATATTTTAGTAGTCGTGAAGAAGCTTTTAGCTATGGATATGTACCTTGCAAAGTATGTAAACCATAAAATATTAATTTTAATCAATTAAATTTTTAATCAAGACTTAGTTTTTCATCTAGTAAACTAAGTCTTTTTATTTTTTATTAATCATTTTTGAAAATTTAATTGAATTATTAGAATAAAACGAATATACTTTAAATAGTACATTAGTTTATACTTAGATAAAAACAAAATAAATATCCCTTTTTCTAACAAATCTCTTAAAACTATTAATAAATTTCAAAGGAGTGTATATCCACAAAGATTAATTAAATAAGTATTTCACTAACATGACAATTAAACATATTATTTTCAAGCTAACTAATGTACTAATCAAGAAGCTAATCTTTTAGAGAAGTTTTTAATTATTAATGTTGATAAATCATCAAATATAAATTATTTGCAATTAATCATTCTCTATTAAATTCCAGTGATATTCTATTTTATTAATCTAAATAATATTACGCTAAGCTTCCAATGAAATTTACTAAAAAGTTATGAAAAGAGATGAATATTATCATGGAGAACTCTAACAAACAAGCACCAAACTTTTTAACTAAAAAATTAATCAATTTTGGTGATGCTCACAAAGAACAAACAGATTTATATCTTGCTAATATAAAACAAGATAAATTTTATAAAAAAGATTCATTTATCATCATTACATGGCTTTTATTTTATCCACTAGGTATCTTCTTAATGTATAAATATAGTCTCAAGCTAAGAAAATTTAGACATTTATTTAATATCGTACCTCTAATTGTAATTGCTCTAGCTAACAAAACCATAGCTATGATTTTAGGTTTATGTATACCTTTTATCTTCATTCCTATTTTTACCATCAGCCTTTTTTATTGCTTAGTTAGAACAAGATATTTCATGCCTTCTTGTGCAGGTATTATTGCAAGTTGTATCGGATTTTTAGTATTTACATTCTTTCATATTTAATAATTAACAAAAAACTATTACTAAATTAAACATCTAATATCATAGTAAATATTTAACTATTTTAATATTAATAAAAAAATATTCTTCATGTACAATATACTAATGATTTTGTCAATACTTTTTATTGACAAAAGCTCAGTTATCATATAGAATAGACACAGAATGATCTAGAGCGGCTCGTCCTACCTCTAGGCACACGATAGCCCCTATACTATTTAGTATGGGGGCTATTCGTTTATAAGGAGAGCGATTTTACTTGACTGAAGTTAAATGCTTTAAAACATATCAAGAGCAAATTGAAATTTTAAAATCAAGAGGACTAATCATTAATAATGATGAACAAGCTATTAAAATACTAAAACGAGCAAATTATTACAGTTTAATAAATGGATATAAAGATTTATTTATTACAAATACAAAACCTACTGAATGTTACAGAGCTAATAGCAATTTTTCTGAAATCGTAGCATTATATTGTTTTGATAGACGATTGAGAGAACTATTCCTCATTGAGTTACTTAGAATAGAAAAAGTAATTCGTACGACTGTAACACATGTTTTTTCTAGTTATTATGGATACGACCACAAATCTTATTTATCGTTAAATTCCTTTAATACAAAAGGAAAGAAAAATTTATCTTTTGCTCAAAATTTAATAGATGAATTAAATGATAAAATTTGTAAATATAGTAAAAAGCATAAAGCTATATCATATTATAATACTCATTATGGGTATGTTCCACTCTGGGTACTATCCACTGTTTTCAGCTTTGGTGATTTAAATAAATTCTATTCACGTTTAAAATATAATTTAAAAAAAGAAATATCTAATGAATATAATTTGTCTGTCAAAGATTTTGAATCTGTTTTATACATTTTATGTGCTATTAGAAATAAATGCGCACATGGTGATAGAATATATTCATACAAAAAAGATTGTGTTTCATCACACTATATTCCTGTTATAAAATATCATACCCTATTAAAATTACCAATTAATAACAAAGGACCTAAATATGGACGTGAAGATATATTAGCATTACTTATTGCAATGAAATATTTCATGAAGCCTAAAAGATATAATTTATTAATTACAAATATTGAAAACCAAATTTTAAAATTATCCTCAAAATTAACAACAATTTCTATATATGATGTTACTGAAGTTATGGGGTTATATCAAACTTGGACAGAATTAAAAAAATAGAAAAAATTATATCTACTATCTTTACAAAATATGTATTTTCATCAAAAACATATTCTAAATAATCTTTTGTTAACATTTTAAAAGATAAAAAACTCTATTTTTTATAAGGTATATATTTTTTCTCTTCACTATAAAAATAACTGTTTATTACTTATATAAATACAAAAAGGTTACTTCTCAAAGAAGTAACCTTTTATTTTATAACTTATTAATCATCATTGCCAAACATAGCCATAATCATCTGTAAAAGTCTTAAAATCTCGATATAGAGCCATACAAGAGTTAAGAGTAAACCAAAAGCACAGAAGTATTCGTAGTACTTCGGAGCCCCATAAGCTACAGCTTGTTCAATATTATCAAAGTCTAAGAGCAAATTAAATGCTGCTACACCTGCGATAATAAAGCCAATTGCTATACCAAAAATACCACTTGTTGGCATCATATGGAAACCGAATAAACTTGCAATGATATTCACGAAATAGAAAATCGCTACAGCACCTGTCATGGAAATAATCACAGAACGCACTGTTTCTGTAACTTTTATAATACGTGTTTTCCATAAAACAAGCATTAAAATCATTGTAGCCAAAGTAATTCCTACTGCAATAGCAGAAATACCAAAATACATTCTTTCAAATTGAGCAGAAATAATACCAAGCACTGCACCTTCAAAAACGGCATAGCCAGGTGTTGTCATTGGTGCTAAATGTGGTTTAAAGCAAGTAACAAGCGTTAAAACTACCCCCACAATCATACCTAATATCAATACACCATAAGCAGCTGGGCTATTGGCTAAAAATACACCTGAAGCAATTGCTGATGCAATAGTAACAAGTGTCAAGCCAAATGCCTTTGTAATCGTGCCTTTCAATGTGGCAGGAGAATCTACATATTCTGTAGACGCCTTGCCTATTATTTTCATAGCTGGATTTGCCATTAAAATCCTCTCCTTAAACATACATAAATTCTTTCTTTTTATTATATCATACTATTTTATAGTAGAATAGGTAAGATTTATTAAATTTAAATCAAAAATTCATGCATATCTATTCAGGAAAATTATATATTAGTTAAGTATCTTTAGATATACTTAATTTTTTAACTTATAGCTTTTGTACTACTTCTGACAATCAATTTAGGTTCTAAAATAATGATTTTACTATCTATACTTTCTTCACTATTTACTAATTGATTAATTACTTCTGTTGCCTTTTGCCCAATTGCATCTATCGGTTGACGAACTGTTGTCAAAGGAACTTCTAATAATGACGCAAACGCAATATCATCATAACCCACAATAGAAATATCTCTAGGTACTATTAAATTATGTTCTTTAATACTAGCTAATGCCCCCATAGCCGAGAAATCATTTGCTGCAAATACTGCCGTTATATTTTTCGCTAATAAATTATCACAGCCTATTTTCCCTTTTTCAAAAGAATAATCTCCTTCAAAAATTAGATTTTCATCTATTTTTATGCCATTATCTTTCAATGCTTGTTTATAGCCTGCTAGTCTTTGTCGTGCATCATCTAAAATTAAAGGCCCAGTTATACAGCCTATTTTTTTATGCCCTAATTTTATCAAATGTTCTGTCGCCAAATATGCACCTTGCAAATGATCAACACTGATTTTATATTTACCGATATCAAACATATCACGGTCAATTAGACAATATGGTATCTTATTATCCTCTAAAAAATTTATGGTTTCTTCAACTTCTTTTTCCGTGCTATTAGCTGCCATACTTAAAAAGATACCATCGACCATATAATCACAGAGCATTTTTAAATGCTTTAGTTCTTGTTTATGATTATTATCTGAATTACAAATCAATAAATTCCAGTCGTATTTATGACATTCATCTTCTAAAACTTTAGCTGTATATGAAAAAAACTGATTTCTAATATCCGGTAATACAAAACCAATAATATTGCTTTGCTTTTTTACTAAGCCTACAGCCATTTTATTTGGTCTATATCCCATTTCTTTTACAGCTTTAGCAATGATTAATTTTGTTTCTCGAGGAATATGATTTGCTTTATCATTTAATACCAAAGAAATTGTTGTAACTGAAAAACCTGTTTTTTGTGCTATATCCTTGATAGTAACACGTGACTTCATATTTATTCAAACCTTTATTATTTATTTATAAATATTATAGAAAAAATATTTTTTCAGTTCAATCCACTTCTGCAATTTTAGGAATAGAAATGCTTGCTCCTTTTCTTGATACTGTAATTGAAGATGCTTTACTTGCTTTTTGTAAACTTTCTTCAATGGATTTACCTTGTTGTCTTAAAGCAATGAAATACCCTGTAAAAGTATCTCCAGCAGCTGTTGTATCTACAGCATCAACTTTATATGCAGGTTGGAAAATATTTATATCTTTATGACGATAATATGCACCTTTATCACCAAAAGTTAAAATAATTTCTAATTCAGGATATTTGCTAGCTAAACTATCTAATATATCTTCAACTTTTTCTTTACCAGCTAAATATGCCCCTTCATGTTCATTGACAAAAATTCCATCTATTGCCTGCATATTATATTTGTTAAGGTTTTCATTGATTGGTGAAGGATTTAGATAAATTTTCATTTGTTTAGCTTTTGCTACTTCAATAATATAATCAATATTGGAAATTTCATTTTGTAAAATTAAAATATCACCTTGTGCAAAATCTTGCATCGCTTCATCAATATAAGCTTTATCCACTTCATAATTAGCTCCATGGAATAAAATAATGCAATTCTGTCCATGTTTATCAACTTGAATAATAGCCTGTCCACTTGCTGTTTCTACTGTTTTAATCAAAGATGTATCTACATTATTATCTTTTAAAGCCTGTAATAAAATCTCTCCATCTTTACCAACACAACCAGCATGCATGATATTTCCGCCAGCTTTGGCTACGGCAATTGACTGATTTAAACCTTTACCGCCTACACTTTCACTAAAACTTACAGAGTCGATAGTTTCTCCGCCTTTTACAATTTCTTCAACAGCATAAACCTTATCAATATTTAACGAACCGAAATTTAAAATCTTCATAAATAATTTCTCCTTTATTTTTATCTATTTTAATAAAACGTTTTACTTAATTTTTAAAAACTATAATTATAATACAATCATTTTTTCAATTAGTCAATATTATCTAAAAATAAAAAATTATTTATAAGAAAAAAGCTTTCTACATAGATAAAAAATCTTGTAGAAAGCCTTTTTTATTTTACAAGCTCTATTAATTTTTGTTTTACTGCTGGTAAAAAGAATTTACAGTTTCTCATCTGTGTTTCACTGATACCAAAAGTTTCGCCATCTTCAATTAAAGCGATTAAATTATCCACAGCACCAGCCATTACACAAAGTTCTTTAAATGTAAAATCATTTACATGATTAGTAAATTTATCTAAAGATAAATGTGCTAAATCTTTTGCTTTTTCTTCTTCTTTTTTCGAAGTCAATCCAGCAAAGTCAGTCTGTAAAAAAATACTTAAAGCAAATCTTATTACATTTGCTTCTTCTCCAGAAAATAAAGCTTTTTGAGAATTTAATGGTAACATTTTAAAACCTCGCTATTTATGTATTATACTAAATATCAATGTTTTTCATTATACCATAAATTTTATTGTTAATATATTATTATTTTGTCAAAGTAACTGTATCTATCTGTGTACTATCTGGCAAATAACAATTAAAAGTTAAACTATTTTCATCAGCTTCTAAAACTAAATAATTATTAGTTTCTGGCTGTGGTGGTACATATTCATCAAGTGGATTTTTATGCCATAAACTTGGATAACGTACATTACCTGCTACGCCTGTGAGTATATACAATGTTCCCTGTTCATCTTGTGCAAAATCTCTGATTAAAGCTCTGCGTCTATAAGTGTGTAAATGTGCTGTTAATACTGCATCAACATCATATTTATCAAATATCGGCATATAGATTTCACCATGTCTGGAAAAGCTTATTTCATCACCTAATGGTTTTGCATCTCTGCCATAATTTAAAATATCTCTATGCATTAATACAACTTTCCATTTTTTATCTGTAGTAGCTAAATCATTTTCTAGCCATTTAAGCTGTTCATTCAATAAATCTGGCTCAAATTCTGCCATTTCATCATCTTGAGTATTAATCACAGTAAAATGAACATCACCATAATCAAATGAATAATATTGATTTTGGTATTTATCATTGCCATTTGTTGGTAATTTAAACATTTCTAAATATACATTCGGTATAGCTACTTGCCAATCAGTAGTATAAGTTTCATGATTTCCTTGCACTGGTGCTACGGGTATATTATTTACCATTGGTTCTACACCATCAAACCAGCCATTCCACTGCACTAAATCATATCCATTATCTACTAAATCGCCCATATTTATAAAGAAATCACTATCTTGATTATTTTGCCATGCATTCATTGCCAGCGATTTCCATTCAGTATAATCATTTGATTGAGAATCAGGGAAAATTAAAGCTTTGAATTTATTATTGTTTTCTTTGGCTGTTTTTAATTTATACCAATCACTGCGATTATTTTCAAAGCCTAATCTATAATCATAGACCATATCAGCTTTTAAATTTTCTAAAGTTACAGAATAAATATAAATCTTCTTATTATCAATATCTAAAACACTTTTCTGTGGTTTAGCTTGTAAAATTTCATCTTCATTTTCCTGCTTATATTCTAAAATAAAATCTTCTCTATCATTCAAAGATTGCCACATAATAGTTCTACTATTAATACTATCTTTTGTAATTACTTGATGTAAATTCATATATTCTTCACTATTTAGTAAATTATATACTTTTGTAGCAAAAAATATCTGTTCTATTTTATTTCTAAGTGGTGAATATGACATTATTCCTACTGCACAGATAATTATTAATAACAATACACTAATAATTATTCTTTTTTTCATTAAATCACCTCATATTTTTTTATCAAACATTTTTCCCCATTTCATATGCTTCTTTCATAGCTTTAGTGCCTTTTATTTCTCCTTTTTGCCAAGCACCCACACCATAAATAACACCTTTTTCAGTTGGATTTTCTAAACAATCTAATAAGCCTCTAAAGCATTCAATACTTCTTTCCATCATATTTAAATCAGTCTCTGCTGCTGTGATTATAAAATAAAATTCTTTATTGCTTAAACTTGTATATTGAGGCACAATTCTATCAATTAAAGTCTTCATCTGAGCATTAATTGTATAAAAATAAACAGGACTAGCCATAACGATAACATCAGCTTTGAGTACTTTAACTAAAATCTCTTTCATATCATCTTTTTGTACACATTCATGTGTAGTATTGCAAACACCACAACCTGTACAATATTTTATATTTTTATCTGCTAAAAAAATTTTTTCTACATCATGACCAGCTTCCGTAGCACCTTTCATAAATTCATCACATAAAATATCAGAATTTCCATTTCTTCTTGGACTAGCTGACAATATAACAACATTCTTTTTCATTGTAATCTCTCCTCTAAATAATACATTTCTTTTGTTATTTATACTATAAACCTTAGAGTAAACTTCATGTCAATAAAAAAATGCTTAAATATTTATTAATTTATAATAAATACTTAAGCATTGTATCTCTTATTTCCAAATTAACTGCATTAAATTTTTATACTCATTATTCAAATGTTTAATAATCACATCAAACATAGTATAAATCAAGTTACCTTCTTTTTCTATTTCATTGAGAAGAATACAGCAATCTAAAATCAAATTATCTTCATTATCAAAATAATATTTAAATGACTTATATGTTTTATTTAATTCATTTATTCCTATTCTTAGCTCTGTTTCATTATCTTTATTTAAAGCCTTAGCTGCTACAAAAACCCTTATCATGCCATAAATACTATCATCTAAAATAACAAGTACAGGCAATTTTTGTCCTTTAATATCAAGATTTGAACGAAAAACTACTGTATTAAATTCATTATTTTCAAATTCATTTACTTGAAAACTATTAATATTTTTTTCCTCTAAAAATTTTTTAAATGCTTCAGCTCTATTATTCATTATATATAACTCCTCTCTTCATCAATAGTTTTATATCTATTTCACAATTTCATATGGCCAATTTACAATGCCACCAAAATTATAAACATTTACATAACCCATCTTAGCTAATTTAATTGAAGCATCTGTAGCTCTTCTACCACTTCTACAATAAACTAATATCATTTGTTCTTTATCAAATAATAATTCTTGTAATAGTTTATTATCAGGGCTAATTTCTTCATTTGGCAAAGATATAGCATTTTTAATATGACCATCTTCATATTCCGGTTTAGTTCTTACATCTAAAATCACATAATTTGCTTCACTGTCCATAAACTGTTTTGCTTGTTCAGGATCAATTTGTCGAAAGCTGATATTTTCACCTACATCTACAACTTCATTATCAGCTTTTGCTATTTGATTAAAAGCTATTAAACCCATACTTAATACCGTAACTACTAATATATACTTCACATATTTAAACATAATTACACCTCACCAACGTTTAAACAATTCATTTTCTACTACTTCTGGATGATGATATTGCTTATCCTTTAAATTATAATTGCCAAAATTAATCGCCTGCATTGGACACCACTGAATACACGCTAAACAGTATATACAATTATTATTTGACTTAAACTTTATTTTTCCTGCTTCTTCAATGATATTGTTTGTAGGGCAAAGTTTTACACATCGCTTACAATGAATACAATTCTTTTTGACTGTTTTCTTTTGTAAACATTTCTTTATAAATAACCATGAAATATATTTCTTTATTACATACCACCATGATTTTTTTACTAAAACATTATTACTAGTTTTACGTTGATTTAATTCTTCTGCAATTTGCAATACTTTATCTTTATACGTATTCAATGAGTTATAATTGTATTTTTTACCCCAAAAACTTAAGATATTATCTGGTAAATATACCTCATTTCTATATGCTAAATCTATATTTTTAGCTTTTAATAAATCTTGCATTGTTATAAAAGTATTTCCTACTTTACCGCCACAAGTAACTACAGCATAACAATATATTTTCTTATCGCTTTTTATCTCTAATTTTTTTATAAAATCCTGCATTAAATCTAAAACATCATAACAATGTACAGGAAAAACAAATCCCATTACACTATCATCATGCTTATAATCTTTTACAGTGCTGATATCTTGCATTTTATCTTGTGTTAAATATGCCAATAATTTCGCCACTTGATACGAATTTCCAGTTCCTGAAAAATAATATATCATTACTTATTAAATTCTCCATTTCTTTTATTCCTTAAATAGATTTTATAAATTCCTATAATACGCTCCCCATTTATTCATCAAGTTTATTATAGGCTCTATTGTTTTGCCTATTTCCGTCAAAGAATATTCCACTTTAGGTGGAACTACAGCATAGACTTTGCGAGATATGATTTTATCTTTTTCCAATTCACGTAAATTAGATGTTAATACTTTTTGTGTACAAGGAATAGCCCTATTTAATTCTGAAAATCTTTTTGTTCCTTTTAACAATTCTTTAACTACTAATATTTTTATCTTTGTTCCAAAAATTTGTAAAGATACAGCTACATCACAAGGTAATAATTCTTTTTCCATATTGCTCCTCTTCCATTTCTTTACTATCTTTGAAGAAACTATAATACTTTAAAGTACCTTCTTCATAAACATTTTTATCCGTGATATTATTATAACAAATTTATAAATCTATATCAGAAAGGATTTTTATAATGAAAATTCAACAAATACGCAACGCTACTTTAATCATAACGTATGCCAATAAAAGATTTCTAATTGATCCGATGTTTGCACCTAAAAATTTTTATCCACCAATACCAAAATGTTTTAATCCCAATACTAAATGGCCTCTTGTAGATTTACCTTTTGCCATTTCCAAAATCATTGATAATATTGATGCTGTAATTTTAACACATTATCATATCGACCATTTTGATGAATTTGCAGTTCAGGCACTACCTAAAGACTTAAAAATCTACGTTCAAGATGATATTGATAAACAATTATTGATAAATCATGACTTTACTAATATCGAAGTTTTAACAAAAGAAGGCAATTCATTTGATGCTATCAAGCTCTATAAAGTTGATTGTCAGCATGGCATAAAAGCTCTCACTGTGCCGTATTTTGAATTTACAAGTAATTATTTTAATATGAGTGTCCGCTATGAAGCCATGGGCGTTATTTTCCAACATAAAAATGAAGAAACTTTATATCTAGCTGGCGACACTATATTTTGTGATTTTGTTGAAAATGCTATTGTTCAATATGCACCTACTAAAATTATCATCAACTGTGCAGATGCCCAATTTGAACATAGTGGCTCTATCATCATGGGAACTGATGATATTTTAAAACTTCATCAATATGCTCCTAATTTAAAAATAATAGCTAGTCATTTAGATACTGTAGGTCATGCCACTTTAAACCGTCAGCAATTAAGCGAATTTATCACTCAACATAAATTAACCGATTATATCTTCGTACCAAAAGATGGGGAAATAATCTAAATGAAAATACATTTATCAGAAAAATCCCTTTAAATATTGAAATTAATTATCATTTTTATTATACTTGATATATAAATTATATATCCTAAAGAAAAGAAGTGATATTCTTGCAAAAAGAACATTTTGATATCACAGGTATGACATGTTCGGCTTGCTCTAGTAGAGTAGAAAAAGCTGTCGGTAAATTACCTGGTATAATCAATCACTCAGTGAATTTACTAAAAAATTCTATGGTTGTGGAATTTGATGAAAAATTATTATCCACAAATGAAATCATTCAAGCTGTAGAAAAAGCTGGCTATGGTGCTTCTTTGCATTATAATCAGTCTTTGGGCAAACAAAGTCCTACAAAAATTGAAAATAAAGCAGAAGATATTCATACACAAATGAAAAAACGTTTATTTATCTCTATTATTTTCATGTTACCTCTATTTTATATTTCTATGGGACATATGTTTTCCTTACCTATGCCCTCTTTACTTCTAGGTACAAAAAATGCTCTTTCGTTTGCTTTTACTCAATTTTTATTATTAATTCCTATAGTATTCGTCAATTTCAAATATTATAGCGTAGGCTTCAAAACATTATTTCAACTTTCTCCTAATATGGATTCTTTGATTGCCCTTGGCTCAAGTGCTGCCATTGTCTATGGTATTTATGCCATTTATAAAATAAGTTTTGCCTTAGGTCATGGAGATTTATCTACAGCTCATCATTTCAGCATGGATTTATATTTTGAATCAGCAGGTATGATTTTGACCTTGATCACCTTAGGGAAATTTCTCGAAAGTAGAGCTAAAAATAAAACATCTGATGCTATCACCAAATTGATGAATTTAGCACCGAAAACAGCTCTTCGCTTAGAAAATAATCAAGAACAAGAAATTTCTATTGATGATGTAAAACTAAATGACATTCTAATCGTCAAAGCAGGTGCAAGTATTCCTACAGATGGTATTATTATTGAAGGTCATGGCGTCATTGATGAATCTTCACTCACTGGTGAACCTATTCCTTGTGATAAAACCATTGACCAAACTGTAATCGGTGGTACAATCAATAAATCAGGCTATTTTAAAATGCGTGTTACTAAAATTGGTGAAAATACTACTTTAGCTCAAATCATAAATTTAGTAGATGATGCCACTAGTTCCAAAGCACCTATTGCCAAAATCGCTGATAAAATCAGTGCCATCTTTGTTCCTATTGTAATAACACTCGCTATTATTGCCACTATCATCTGGCTATTTAAAGGCGAAAGTTTAGAATTTGCTTTATCTATTGGTATCTGTGTATTGGTTATTTCTTGTCCTTGTGCTTTAGGACTTGCTACACCTACAGCTATCATGGTAGGCACAGGTAAAGGTGCAAGTTTAGGTATTTTATCTAAATCAGCCCAAGCTTTAGAAACTCTTCACAATATCAATACAGTTGTTCTCGATAAGACAGGCACAATAACTCAAGGCAAACCTCAAGTAACAGATATTTATACTTCAAAAGAAATAACACTTCAACAATTGTTGACCGTTGCCTCTTCATTAGAAAAATTATCTGAACACCCTTTAGGTGAAGCCATTCTTCAAGTAGCAGACAAGCACAATATATTAACTTTAGCTGTAGAAAATTTTAAACAAATAGCAGGGCAAGGATTATCTGGTATTATTGACAATTCCATTTGTCTTGCAGGTAATCAAAAATTATTAATCGCTCATGATATTGAAAATGAACAGCTATTTTCCCTAGGTAATAAATTAGCCCAGCAAGGAAAAACACCTTTATACTTTACTAAAGATGATAAAATCCTTGGCTTAATAGCTATCGCTGATACAATTAAAGCAACAAGTCCCCAAGCTATTCAAGAATTAAAAAATCTCGGTATCAATATCTATATGTTGACTGGTGATAATCAACTCACAGCAAAACAGATAGCTAAGCAAATAAATCTTGAAGAAAATAATATAATTTCTGATGTATTACCTCAAGATAAAGAAGCCAAAATTCGTCAGCTTCAAAATCAAGGGCAAAAAGTAGCTATGGTAGGTGATGGCATAAATGACGCTCCTGCACTTGCTCGTGCTAATGTTGGTATTGCTATCGGTGCCGGTACAGATATTGCTATTGACTCCGCTGATATTATTTTGATGAAAAACAATTTACTAGATGTAGTAACTGCTATAAAATTAAGTAAAGCCGTTATCAAAAATATCCGTGAAAATCTCTTTTGGGCATTTATCTATAATATCATAGGTATTCCTATTGCTATGGGATTATTCTATACTGCTTTTGGTTTAAAACTAAATCCTATGATTGGTGCTCTAGCCATGAGTTTTAGCTCCGTTTTTGTCGTAACTAATGCTCTTCGTTTGCGTTTTTTCCAAAATAATTACCAAACTGCATCCATAAATAAAGATAATTCATCTACTGCCATAAATATTCAAGCAATAGATTTAAATACATCAAAAGGAGACGATAATATGGGATTATTAAATAATTTATTCCACAAAAATAGTGAAAAACAAACTGAAAAAATCATATCTATTGAAGGTATGATGTGCCAACACTGTGTAAAACATGCCACAGAAGCATTGGAAAAAATAGATGGTGTCAGTGATGTAAAAGTAAGTCTTGAAAATAAAAATGCTGTTATCCATGTAAATCAAAATGTTACAGATGAACAAATAACTAATGCCATTGTTGAAGCAGGCTATGAAGTTACTGCTATAAAATAAATAATATAAAATAATTAAAAATCCTTTCTATAATCTATTGAAAATTTTTTAAGTCTATGTTATAATCTTAAAAATCATATTTTATAGAAAGGATTTTTTTATGTTTAAAACACTTGTAAAAATCATCTGCGTTATAACAATTTGTTTATTCACTACAAATTGCACCTCTGCTGAAAATTCAACTCCATCAAGCAATCAAAACACTTCCATGCAAACAACTCAAACAACAAAAAATTCCATTGATTTATCTTCTTATTTTGAAAATATTAATGGTACGGCTGTATTTTATACACCTGATACAAATACATATAATATTTACAATGATGAGCTAAGCACCAAGCAATCTTCTCCTTGCTCCACCTTCAAAATTTTTTCCACTTATGTAGCTTTAGACAATAAGACTATTGACGCTAATAATTCTCTTCGAAAATGGAATGGCACTATTTACTGGTATGATGCATGGAATAAAGATATTGATTTAGATACAGCATTTAAAACATCTTGTGTTTGGTATTATCGCCAAGTCATTGATGAAATCGGACAAGATACTATGCAAAAATATATCGATAAGTTCGATTATGGCAATAAAGATATTTCTGATTGGGACGGAAAAACAGATTTAGATGATGACCCTAGAGATTTAAAAGGATTTTGGTTGGAAACTTCTTTGAAGATTTCACCATTAGAACAAGTACAATTATTAAATCGCCTATTTTCTGCCAATGAAAATCCTATGGCTTTAGCTAAACTAAAAGAATTAATGTTAGTTTATGAAGATAATAACACTGGTCTAAAAATTTATGGCAAAACTGGTTTTGGTAAAGTAAACGGTGAAAATACTGATGCTTGGTTCACTGGTTTTTATGAAATCAATAATCAACGAACATATTATTCTGTACGTTTAGATGACCCTAAAAATCCTCAAGCATTAAGCTCCACTGCCAAAGAAATCGCTATTAATATCATTAAAAATCTAAATAAATAACAAAAGGCTTTTCTTAGTATCATTTTTCCTACTAAGAAAAGCCTTCTTTATTATTTCTTTAACATACGCATTGCTCTTGCAATTACTTCTTTATATTCCCTTTTTATTCTACTTGCCAATAAATAACTTATGATTGTAGCCAAAATAGCAAATACCCCACCTGTGATACCTACACTGTTTAATCCTGCTAAATCAACAGATAATGAACCAGCAAAAGAACCTACTGCAATACCTACATTATATGAAGATGATGTAAGTGAACCTGCTAATGCCAAAGTCCCTGGATAGAATTTCTTGGACACCTGTAAATAATACATCTGTGTTGGTGTGTTTAATAAATACATCAATACACCCAAACAACAAATAACCACACTGCCTAAAATAAATGATTCCATAGTAAATGTTAATAAAATAGAAAATATTGCTTGTCCTGCAAATATCATCCATAAAATACGCATACCGCCCCAATAATTGAGCATAGGAGATAACAAATTACTAATCATTGCCGCTACACCAAAAATAACAAATGCTAAAGTCAATAAATTAGCAGATAAGCCCATTTTATCTAATAAAATCGGGGATAAATAAGTATAGAAACAATATGCAGAAGAACCACTTAAAATCATTGTACTTACTGCCATAATAATACGTCTATCTTTTAATAATACTAATTGTTCCATAATATTATTAGTTGGTGGTAAGTTTTTCGTTGGTAAAAATTTAACCATTAATAATAACAATAAAACACTAACAACAACGATAAAAGCAAATGCTACACGCCAACTTGCAAATTGTACGATAAACATACTAAATGGCACACCAAATACTGAAGCAATATTAAAACCAGCAAAAATCCAAGATATTACTGAAGAAGTGTATTTTCTTGGTGCAACATCTGGAGCAAATGTCATTGACATTGAAATTAAAGCACTAGATACAGCTGCCAAAAATATTCGTGAAGCCAACATAACTGGATAATTAGGTGCTAACATACACGCCACATTACCTAGTGTAAATAAAAACATTAAGCTTAAAACCGTACGATATCTAGGAAATCTTGATAGATATGCCGTAATTAAAGGTGCACCCACTGAATAAACTATGGCAAATGCAGAAATCAATAAACCTGTTTGCGTAATTGATACATTCAAATCTTCTGCAATATTCGGCAAAATACCAATAACCACATATTCACAAGTACCCAATACAAAACTAAGCATAATCAACATAATTACTCTGATATTAAACATAATGTTATGATCTCCTTTACTATTTTTTTATTTATATTCCCTGTACTTATTATTAGTAATAATAAGTAATTTAACTCGTTAAACGTTTACTATTATATATATTTTTTTTTATAAATACTATGCTTTCATATATTAAAAACATTGCTAAATGTCTTTTCTTTTTTACACAATAAACACAAAATTAAAAGAGCAGATTTTAAAATCTACTCTTTTTCTCAAAATCATTTGATTTTATTTATTAATTTACCAATTGGAGGAATTTCACAAACTACTTCATCTCCAGATTTTAGCCATTTTCCTGGTTTATATCCCATGCCCACACCTGATGGCGTACCTGTAGCAATGATATCTCCTGCTTCTAAAGTCATTCCTTGTGATAATTCTGATACTACTTTTGGTATATCATTCAAAAATAATTTTGTATTTGAATTTTGACGAAGTTCCCCATTTACACTGCATTTTATATCCACTTCTACAGGAAATGGCAAAGCTGATTTATGCAAAATAACAGGGCCCATAGCACTATAAGTATCTAGAGATTTCCCCTTAAACCATTGCATATGTTTTAATTGCAATCTACGTGAAGAAAAATCATTGAAAATGCTATAACCAAAAATATAATCTTCTACTTTATCCACAGGTATATTTCTGCCAGTTTTACCTATGATTACCGCCAATTCCACTTCATAATCTAAAGCATTATCTATATCCAAACAAGCCTGTACATCTTCATTTGTACCGATTATTTTAATAGCACGCTTGCCAAAATAAACTGCATCATTACTTGTTTTCTTAAAATTTTTTGCACGTTCACTAGCTTCTTCTAAATGAGCTTGATAATTTACACCCACACATAAAATATCATGTATTGGTCTTTCTATTGGTGATAATAATTTAACCTCACTCAATTTATAGCTCTTAAAATCATTATTTTCATCATTTAATTTTGTCTGTATATCTTTTATATCATCTTCATTTAATTGTTCAATCACATCTTGCATACAGCAAAAAGTTTTATCTGCATATAAATCATTAAGTACTATTATCTTATCTTCATCATTTGCTAAAACACCTATCAATTTCTTATCTTCTATTTTAAAATTTACAAACTTCATTATCCTTCATTCCTTTCCTCACATACTAACTAAAATATATATTATACATTTTCAATCCAAAATCCTTCTATTTTATAATCCTATTCAATAAATAGGTTTTAAAGAAAACAATTTTATATAGTTCTTTTACCAAACTAAATTTATTATTGTATTTACTCTAATAAATTATTTTATATTCATCTTGACATTATATACTATTCATACTAAAATAATAGTAAATAAGATATAAATTTCTTTTATTCTTTTAATTTATAAATATATTTTAAATCTATATATAAACAAGTAATTATCATATTTTCACAAACTTTAAACCTACTATAAAAGTAGGATAGGAGGATATATTTCATGACTAAATCTCTTTTAAATATTACGGACTTATACGCTAGTGCTGAAGATAAAACAATTTTACAAAATTTAAATTTAAATATAAATCAAGGTGAAACACATATCTTAATGGGCCCTAATGGTGCAGGAAAATCTACATTAGGCAATGTTATCATGGGTAATTCTCAATATAAAGTAGACCGTGGAAGTATATTTTTCGAAGATGAAGATATTACTTCTGCTAGAACTGATGAACGTGCTCAGAAAGGATTATTCTTATCTTTCCAAAGCCCTATAGAAATTCCTGGTGTTTCTATCTCTCAATTTATCCGTACTGCTATGGAAACAAAAGAAAAAATCCGCCTAAAAGCTTTTCGCGATAAATTAAAAACTGTTACTAAGACACTCGGTATCAATGAACAATGGATCAATCGTGAGTTAAATGTAGGATTTTCTGGTGGCGAACGCAAAAAAATTGAAATGCTTCAATTATTAATGCTAAATCCTAAATTAGCTATCCTAGATGAAACAGACTCTGGTCTTGATGTTGATGCTGTAAAAACTGTTTCTCGCGGTATACAGACATTCCAACAAGATGACCAAAAATCTTTATTAATCATCACTCACAATAGCAAAATCCTTGAATATCTCCATATTGATTATGTTCATATCTTAATCAATGGAAAAATCACCAAAACAGGAGATGCTTCTTTAATAAAAATCATCAACGAACAAGGCTATGAACCTTTTATCACTGGACAAGGAGAATAAAATCATGAATGAAGCAGAAAAAAGACAAAATGAATATATAAATCAAACTGCTGAACGTGTAGAAAATCGTTATGATTTTAAAAAAGCAGAAAAAGATGCTTATCGTCTCAAAAAAGGTCTCACTCCTGAAATCGTAGAAGAATTATCTGCTAAAAAAAATGATCCTGAGTGGATGCGTGAATTTCGCTTGCGTTCTTTAGAAATCTACCACAGCTTAGATGTACCACCATGGGGACCATCTATTGATGATTTAAATATCGACAATATCGTAACTTATGTAAAACCAAATACTGATATGCAAGGTTCATGGAAAAATGTACCTGAAGATATCAAAGATACTTTCGATAAATTGGGTATTCCTCAAGCTGAACAAAAATCCTTAGCCGGTGTCGGTGCTCAATACGACTCTGAAGTCGTTTATCACAATCTCAAAGAAGAAGTTGCCAAACTGGGCGTAATTTATACAGATATCGAAACTGCTCTCAAAGGCCCTTATGAACCTATGATACGTGAACATTTCATGAAACTTGTAACACCTCGCGATCATAAATTTGCAGCCTTACATGGTGCAGTTTGGTCTGGTGGCTCTTTCGTATATGTACCACCTGGAGTAAAAGTGGACATTCCACTTCAATCTTATTTCCGCCTAAATGCAGCAGGTGCAGGGCAATTTGAACATACATTGATTATCGTAGATAAAGGAGCTGACCTTCACTTCATCGAAGGCTGTTCCGCTCCTAAATATAATGTAGCTAATCTACATGCTGGCTGTGTAGAATTATTCGTCGCTGATGATGCAAAATTGCGTTATTCCACAATCGAAAACTGGTCAAAAAATATGTATAACCTCAATACAAAAAGAGCAAAAGTAGGTAAAAATGCTACTATGGAATGGATTTCTGGCTCATTTGGCTCTCATATCTCTTACCTTTATCCAATGACAATTCTTGCAGGTGAAAATGCCAAAGCAGAATTTACAGGAATTACCTTTGCAGGTAAAGGGCAAAACCTCGATACAGGAGCTAAGATGGTGCACAACGCCCCTCATACATCTTCTTTAATCAATACAAAATCCATTTCTAAAGATGGTGGTGCTAGTACATTTAGAAGTTCTGTCGTTGTAGCCAAACAAGCACAGCACAGTAAAGCCCTAGTTTCTTGCCAATCTTTAATGCTCGATAATATTTCTCGTTCAGATACAATTCCAGCAATGGACGTGCGTACAAATAAAGCCAGTGTCGGACACGAAGCCAAAATCGGTCGCATTAGTGATCAAGCTGTATTTTATCTCATGAGTAGAGGTCTAAGTGAAGCCGCTGCTCGTGCTATGATTGTAAACGGATTTGCTAATCCAATATCCAAAGAATTACCAGTAGAATATGCTGTAGAAATGAATCATTTAATTCAATTAGAAATGGAAGGCGCCATTGGCTAAAAGGAGATATGACTATGAATATAAAAATTGAACATGCAAATAGTTTACCAATGCCAACATGGCGTTGGTTAAAATTAAATGATACAACTATATCTTATGATAATATAGATAAATTAACTCCCCTCAAACCTCAAATTATCAATTCCACGGAAAATATTTCCCTATCTTCACAAAAAGATATAGCTTTTGCTGACTTTCCTCATATCAATACTGGTATCGGCTCAGATGCTGATGATTTTGTAGTAAATAATGCTAGTAATAAAAACTATTTCACTATCAAAGCAAATACGATTACCCAAAAACCTTTAATCTTTATTTATGATTTAACCGATAATCTTGATTTAATTGATGATAATTATATTTACGCTCAAGAAAATAGCCAAGCTACTATAATTATCGTTTACAACTCTCCTTATCACAATCAAGGTTTTCATGCGAGCAGTACAAAGATTTTCGCTGAAAAAAATGCCCAGATTAAAATAATTCAACTGCAAACACTTGGCAAAGATTATTTTAACTTTGATGATATCGGTACTCTTGCTCAAGAAAATGCTCGTATATCCATTCAACAAATTGCTTTAGGTGCAAATAAAAATTATCTAGGTGCAAATATAGATTTACTACAAAATAATGCACAACTAGATTTCCAAACAGATTATTTAACTGCTAAAAATCAAATGCTCGATATGAACTATATTGTCAATATCCTAGGTCAAAAGACAAAAACTAATTTAACGACAAATGGTATCTTAATGCATAACGCTCAAAAAACACATCGTGCAACTTTAGATTTTAAACAAGGTTGCAAAGGTTCTATAGGTACAGAAGCAGAAAATGTATTATTACTTGATGAAGATATCCACAATAAATCAATTCCTCTAATTCTCTGCGGTGAAGATGATATCGAAGGCAATCACTCCGCTTCTATCGGTGAAATGGATAAGGAGCAATTATTTTATCTGCAAACTCGTGGCTTAAATGAAAGACAAATTCGCCAAATGCAAATTGACTCCAAACTTCAATTAATCACAACCAATTTACCTGAAGAACTTCACGCTTATATTTCCACTTATCAACAGGAGGCTTTCTATCATGAAAACTAATTTTCGCCAAGATTTCCCTATATTAAATGATGAAGCAAACCCTGTCGTTTATTTAGATAGTGCTGCTACTACGCAAAAACCACTAAGTGTGATAAAATCCCTAGAAAATTATTACACATCTCAAAATGCAAATCCCCTTCGTGGTCTCTATAAATTGAGTGCTACTGCTACAAGTGAATACGAACAAGCTCGCCACAGCGTAGCACAATTTATCAATGCTAACGAAGATTGTGAGATTATCTTCACTAGAAATACTACTGAATCCTTAAATCTCATCGCCTACACTTACGGCATGGAAAATATCCAAGAAGGCGATGAAATCGTAATCTCCATTCTTGAACATCATAGCAATATACTACCATGGCAAATGATAGCAAAATTAAAAAAAGCTACATTAAAATATATGTATATAAATGATGAAGGTATTATTTCTGATGAAGAAATTCAAACAAAAATCACACCTAAAACAAAGATAGTTTCTATCACTCAAGTTTCAAATGTCTTAGGCGTTGCCACTCCTTTAAAAGCTATAATAAAAAAAGCTCATGAAGTAGGTGCTATCGCCATTGTTGATGGTGCTCAAGGTGCTCCTCATATGGCAACAGACGTCCAAGATTTAGACTGTGATTTTTACGCATTCTCCGGTCATAAAATGTTAGCACCTATGGGAATTGGCGTCTTATATGGAAAAAAATCCATACTTGAGCAAATGCCTCCATTCTTACGCGGTGGCGAAATGATCGAAACAGTATCCGAACAAGATGCTACATTTGCCCCACTTCCAGAAAAATTTGAAGCTGGTACACCTAACGTATCTGGAGCAATAGCATTAAAAGCCGCTATTGAATATATAAATCAAGTAGGATTTTCCTACATTGAACAACAAGAAGAAAAATTAATGAAAATCGCTATGGAAGAATTATCTAAATTGCCTTATATCACCATTTATGGCTCACCAGATTATAAAAAACATAAAGGTGTATTGAGCTTTAATATTCAAGACATTCACCCTCATGACGTATCTTCACTTGTTGATTATCATGGAAATATTGCTCTTCGTGCAGGCAATCATTGTGCTCACCCATTATTAAAATATCTAAATGCACAATCAACAAATCGCATAAGCTTTTATTTCTATAATACAAAAGAAGATGTTTATCAATTCATTGAACAAATAAAAAAAGTAAGGAGTTATTTAGGATACGATGTTTAATCTCTATAATGAAATCTTAACTGAACACAACCTTCACCCTAATAATAAATGTTCACTAGCAGATGCTACACATCACCAACACGGTATCAATCCTAATTGCGGTGATGAAATCACGCTCTCCTTAAAACTCAATAACAATATTATTGAAGATGCTAGTTTCCAAGGTTCAGGGTGTGCTATTTCCCAAGCTTCCACAGATATCATGATTGATTTAATGCTTGATCAACCAGTCGATAAAGCTAAAGAATTATGTCGTTTATTCATTGGCATGGTTCAAGGTACAATCACTGACGAAAAAGAGCTTGCCCCTTTAGATGAAGCTCTTACCTTTAAAAATATATCCAAAATGCCAGCTCGTGTAAAATGTGCCGTACTCAGCTGGCATACTATGGAAACAATCCTAGACAAAGCCCTCCAAAACTCTCAATAAATAAAAAGTATCATCTTGATTTAAATAGTTCAAAACTAAAATTAAGATGATACTTTTTTTATCTAAAATTTACCATATTTAAAAAGTATCAATAAAAGTAGGTACTATTTACTTTCTTTTACTAAATTCCAAATAGGATATTGTTTAAACTTTTCTTTTTGTTCAACAGTTAATTCTTCTAAATAATAATCAATATTAGTCTTATTCTCTAAAATAATACTTATTCCTAATAATATTTCTATATTTTCTTCTTTTCTTTCTAAGCTTTTTAAATTCTTTATTTCTTCTTTACTCAACGCTCTTTTTCGTAAAATTGTTTGATAATAATTCAAAACAATATATATACTATTATCTTTTTCTTTTAACCATTTTATAATATCCAATGCAGTTTCTAAAATTATAGATTCTTTTTTTTCATCATAGGCTTTTAATAAATCCAATATTAATTCATTAACATCATTTCCATATTCATTACTATATTCTTTTACATTCATAATAGATTCTTTGATAACTTCATAATTAATATTATCAATTTCTAAAAAACAATCTTTTGTTAATAAAATATATATAGGATATTCTACACGTTTTTCATTAAAATTTTTAATTAATTTACATCTATTACTTATATATCTATCAAAAAAATTATAATATGAACCCTTACCATTTTCTAAGTTAAAAAATAAAAACATTAATTTAAGATTTCCTACCTCATATATTTCTATTCCACTATCTTTTTTACATTTAATTTTAAAATCTTTATTTTCTACAATATATTCATATAAAATATCTAGATTTCTAAAATCTTTCTCTGATAGAGATTCCATCTCCAATGGTTTTTGTACATTCAAATGCTCTAATAATACTTTTACTCTCTCAAAAAAATCTATATCTTTTTGCAATAAAATTAAATCAAAACCAGTTACTTTTTCACCATATACCATATCTCCAATATTAAAAAGACTACATGTAGATATACTTTTTACAAAATTTAATCCATTTATAAAATCTATTAATGTTCCTTTTCTCTCTATTTTTAAAGCACCTTTTGATTCATCTGTTTGTTTTATATATACACACTTTGATATACATAAATCTATTTTAGCTTTCCTTAAAATTACTTCGGCTTTTTGAAAATATTCCTTTTTATCAATGTATATTCTCAATGGAACAATTGTTTTCATACTTTCAACTTTCATTCTTGCTATTGGACTATATACATTTGATATTTTTTCTGCATATAAATAATGTTCTTCATCAAAAAGATTATCTAATGTAGATGAAAACGATAATTTCTTTATTTTAGATAAACATTTCATATTCTCTTTTATTTTTTCAAAATCCAACAAATCTATAGTTTCAGCTTCGGTTGTACTATATTGTTTTTTCCTATCTTGTTGAAAGTAATTTATCATTTCTTCTATCTTTTTTATATCTGTTGGAAAGCTACATAATTTTATTTTTTTCGTTCTTTGTTTATTTTTCAAATTATTTAATAACCTTTTTAAATCATATGGTAATAATTTTCTATAAAATATTTTATATTCTTCACTATTTAAAACATAGATTACAAAAAATATAACTCCACCATCATTTTGATAATTTCTTAAATCACTAATTTTTACAGAAAATGTTATCTTTTCTTTATTCAAATCTTTTTCTTTATTCACTTCATGACCTTTAATTTGTATAGGTACTTTTGCTATTAATTGTTCTTTTTTCAATTCTTTATTACTATATAAATATAAATTTCCATCCCAAGATGGAGTTTTATCATTTGAGTTTATTTCAGATTTTATATATTCACTTTTTTTTAACAATCCTTTTAAACCATCAATTGACCATTCTTCTATTTTTTCTGGATTTATTTTTCCCACACAAATCAATCCTTCCTTTGTAAAAATACCGCATAATAATATGCGGTATTTTTATTATTCTATCTTTAATTCTTCTATATCAGCTAAAAGCTTATCTAATTTTTCTACTATACGCTTTTGTTCTGCCAATGGTGGCAATGGTATTAATATAGTATCCCAAATACCTCTATTAATAATAGGGGTAGCTGTACCTCCAGCTTTATTTCTCATTTTTATCATAAAATATGCTGATTGCATTACCATAAAAACATATCTACTTATACAAAATATTGGATAAATACTATTTATTTGTTGATTAAAAGCAACTTCTCTATTTACTATATTAGTTTTTCCTATAGAACCACCAATACATACTTGTAAAATAGTATCTTTATTACATATTCTAGCAACTGTTTTTCCCAATTCTGATAAACCTTGATTATTATATATTACTCCTTTATCTGATATATCCTTAGGTGTTATGAATGGTATATCATTACCAATATATTCAGAATGTAATCTCGAAGGAGTATTTCCTGTTTGAGTTATTCCTATTTCGCCTAATCTTACCCACTTCCATTTTTCAGGTATAGCAAATGGTATTTCTTCTTCTGTTATCTCTGGCAATGATTTTTGTTTTTTTATCTTCTTCTCTTTGATTAAGCGTTCTTTTTCTTCTTTTATTGCTTGTAATAAATCTTCTACATTATCATCTGTAGCTAACTGTTCTGTCAATTTTCCTTGTATAGCTGATTGCAATATAGATTTTTTTAACTTATCAGGGAAATTCTTTTGCAGTATAGATAATTTTTCTTCACTAGATTTTAGTTTTTCTATATTAGCTAAAACATTATCAAGCTTTTCTACTATACGCTTTTGTTCTGCTAATGGTGGCAATGGTATTAATAAATTTTTTATTGTATTCAATGCCAATTCTTTTTGTTTAGTTGAACCACTACACATATCTTCTATATTATCTTGAATATGTGGAGAAGATAAAAAATATTTTATATATATTTCACTTATTAAACGTGTGCTACGCACAACTGTAACATGACTGTCTGCTACTACAATAGGATATTTTGAATCTGTTTTAAATAAACATACCCTTCCAACTGTGCCTAATCCCGTTGAATTTATTAATATATCATGTTTCTTTAAATATCTTTCATCAGAATATTTTTCTAATACTTCTGGTGCTAAATATTTTGCCGGCTCTAAAGTAAATCCACTCCACTGATTACATTTTTGAGATACAACAGGATATTTTTTTATATCTGAATATATTGGTGATTTTCCTCTTTGTAAATATACACATATATCATCTAGCCTTACCCATTTCCAATTTTCAGGTATAGCAAATGGTATTTCATCTTCTGTTATCTCTGGCAATGGTTTTTGTTTTTTTATCTTTTTTTCTTTGATTAAAAGTTCTTTTTCTTCTTCTATCGCTTGTAATAAATCTTCTACCTTATCATCTGTAGCTAATTGCTCTGTCAATTTACCTTGTATAGCTGATTGTAATACTGATTTTCTTAATTTATCTGCTAACATAATTTTACCCCTAAAATATTTTCTATTTCTTGGAGCTTCTTATCTATCTTGGCATTCAAAGTAGCTCTTTTTTCTTTATACTCTAAAATAGTTTCTTCTGGAGATAAGACTTCTTCTTCCACTGTAGGATAACCGCATAAATCTATATCATAATTACGATTTACGATTTCTTCTAATGTATAAACTTTAGCCTTATAAGTATCAGTATCCTCATCTTGAATATCGTATCTATCATTCCACCATTTTATACAATCAGCAAAATGTTCTAATTTCATTGGTTTTGTCTTAGAAAAATGTTTATATTCTTCTGGCATATCCAAACGATAAAAATAAGTTTCTTTCGTAGTTCCTGTATTATCAAAAAAGATAATATTTGTAGTAATAGATGTATATGGAGCAAACACAGAAGCAGGCAGGCGAATAATCGTATGCACATTAAATTCACTAAATAATTTTTTCTTGATAGCCACTTTGGCATTATCTAAACCAAACAAAAATCCATCTGGTATGATAACTGCTGCTCTACCATTTTCTTTCAAACGATACATAATTAAAGATATGAATAAATCTGCTGTTTCACTACTGCGTAAATCTGCTGGGAAATTGTTTTTTATCTGCTCTCCTTCAGCTCCGCCATAAGGCGGGTTCATCAAAATAACTTCAAATTTTTCATTATCTTTATATTCTCTTACATTACGTTCTAAAGAATTAGCATTATAAATAGCAGGATTATCTATATCATGCACTAACATATTTGTTACACATAATAAATGCGGTAGAGGCTTTTTCTCTATACCATAGATAGCATTATTATACTGTGTTCTATCTTCTGTATTTTTCATATTTTTTTCTAAATGATTTAATGTAGAAGTCAAAAATCCACCTGTCCCACAAGCAAAATCAGCTACAGTTTCGCCAAGCTTTGGATTTACCATTTCTACGATAAAATCAGTTACTGCCCTAGGTGTATAAAATTCCCCTGCATTTCCTGCACTTTGCAAACTTTTCAAGATGGTTTCATAAATTTCGCCAAAAGCGTGCAATTCTTTGATATTATCAAAATCTATTTTATTGATTTCATTGATTAATTGACGTAGTAAAACACCATCTTTCATATATTGATTGGTGCTTACAAATACATCTCTTAAAATCTTATGCTTCATAGGAGCATCTGCTGACAATTTTATTTCTTTTAACTGTTTAAATAACTTTTCGTTGACAAATTCTAATAACTTATCTCCTGTTAAAGACTTACCATCTGCATCATCTACTGCCCAGTTTTCCCATTTACATTCTTCTGGCAATATAGATTTATAATTCTCATCAAAAAGTTCCCAGTCTTCTTCCTTCTTGGCATAAATTTTTAAAAATAATAGCCATGTTAATTGCTCGATACGCTGTGCATCACCATTTACACCGCTATCCCCACGCATTATATTTTGAATGTTTTTTACAAATGCTCCTAAACTCATAGTTTAATTCATGTACTCCTTTTATAGATTATATATATTATTTCCTTGATTTGCGGATATTTCATTATTATAGATTAAACTTGTGAGTTCATCTACTGCCTGAAAATATTTTTCTTTACCGCCAAACATTTTTACAATTTTTGGTGCAGTTCCCCATTTAGCAAAATTTTTATTGCGTAAAACTTGAAGATTTTGTATTTCTCTTATGCCTTCATTCTTATATTGTTCCATCAAAGCATCTAATACTTCTCTACAAACTGGCGAATACTTAGCAAAATAATCTCTTTTTTTCACATTATTAATACGTTCTTTTCTCGTCAAAGGTTTTTGATCATAAACAATATGCAAAATTAAATCAAATTCATCTATATCATTTTTACCTGTAGCCTTATATAGTTCATCTATAGAAACATTATGCTTTGCTAATTCTTCAAGAATAACTTGCTTTTTCGCTGTACTGCTCCAAGCATTGATAAATTCATCTAAAGAAGCATATTCCTTGCGAACATTTTTCTTAGTGAAATCAACGACGCTCTCTGTTATTAACTTTCCATTAGCATCAAGATATTGTACACGTTCATTTACTATATTTACATCTACATTATCCACATGATATTTTACTTTGCCTTCATGCACCATTGGTGGCGTAAATATATCACCATCTTCACTTGCTATATCTTCGCCTGTTTCTTCTGTAGTATTCGTACTTGTATTTTCATCTTTTCCATCATCTTCAATAATAACTATAGGATCACCATCAAAATTAGGATCTGCAAATAATCTCGTTACTCCCCTAAAATCCATGATAGTAAAATAATTTTTATCATAATCTGGATTTAATCGAGTGCCACGTCCAATAATTTGTTTAAACTCAATAATAGAATTTATATTATTTTCTAATACAATTAATTTACAAGTCTTAGCATCTACACCTGTAGTCATTAACTTTGATGTAGTAACTATTGTCGGATATTTTTCACTAGGATCAATGAAATAATCTAGCATAGCTTTTCCTTCTTTATTATCACCTGTTATTCGCATAATATAATTAGGATTAGCCTTCATGATATCGCTATTTTCATTTATAAGTGCTTGCCTCATTCTTTCAGCATGTTCTATATCCACACAAAAAACAATAGTTTTACTATATCTGCCATTTTCTTTTAGCCATTTTGTAATACGCTTTGCTACTTCTTGGGTACGTTCATCAATAATTAAATTTTTATCAAAATCTTTTCCTAAATATAATTTATCCTCGATTTGCAGACCATTTTTATCGAATTGTCCTTTATACGGTCTCCAGCCTTCACTATCTCTATCTATGTTCACACGAATAACTTTATATGGTGCTAAAAAGCCATCAGCTATACCTTGTTTTAAACTATAAGTATATATAGGTTCACCAAAATAAGCTAAATTACTTACTTCTTTAGTTTCCTTCGGTGTCGCTGTAAGACCTATTTGTACTGCACTATTAAAATATTCCAAAATAGTTCGCCACTGTGAATCTTCTTTGGCACTACCACGATGACATTCATCTACAATGATTAAATCAAAAAATTCTGGTTTAAATGCACGAAAAATTTCTTCACCATTCTCACCAACAAGTTGTTGATATAAACTCATATAAATTTCATAGGAACTATCTAAATGTCTATTTTTTACTTTCGTTATGACTTTTTCAAATGGTTTAAAATCTTGTACAATAGTCTGATCTATCAAGATATTTCTATCAGCCAAATAAAGTACACGATTTATCTTTTTCGCTTTAGTAAGTCTATATACAATCTGAAATGCTGTATATGTTTTTCCCGTACCTGTTGCCATTACTAACAAAATACGTTTTTGATTTTTAGCAACAGCTTCAACAGTCCTATCAATAGCTACTTGTTGATAATATCTAGGCTTTTTATTTGCCAGTGGATCAACATAATATGCTTCTTGTACAACGCTGAGCATATCTTTATCCAATTTTTCACCCTCAATATAACGCTTCCATAATTGTTCAGGTGTTGGAAATTCTTCTAATTTTATCTCTCTTGTTTTCCCTGTGAAAAAATCATATTCAATAAAACCCTTTCCATTTGAAGAATAAGCAAATTTTACATCTAACATTTGAGCATACTCCATAGCTTGTGGCATACCATGCCCTATAGAATAATTCATTTTCTTCGCTTCTATAATCGCCAATGGTTTTTTATTCACACCATAAGTCAGTACATAATCTGCTTTTTTGCGTTTTCCTCGTGTTACCTTATCACCTCGTACTTGCACAGCTCCATTTGTTATATAGTATTCATAAAATACATTATCTTTATCCCAACCAACATTTTCTATTGCTGGTGTTATATATTTAAATTTTATATCTTCCTCTGTCAATTCAACTATCATAAAATACACTCCCATATAAAAATTAGCGTATTACTATACTTATAATAAAGTTTACAACATTAATATTTTATTATCAATTAATCTAAATATATATTATCCCTTTGAAACTACATAATCCTTATAAATTAAGCATTGATAAATTTATATATTCAAAAATACAAATAAAAATTGTATAATTTATATTAATAAAAACTTAAAAACCACTCTTATAATATTGCTAACAGAACAATCTTCCCAAATATGTACAGAAAACATAACCACTATGTTCTCATCTGAATTGATGTCCTATTCTAGTGATATTGATAAACAATATATTATCTAATTTCTAGAATTAGGACATAAAAAATAATTATCATATATACTTATAATTATAAACTCTATTTTTATAAATTTATTTAAGGAGGAAATATTTTGGATATTACCCTATATAATTTAAATGAAACAGATTTTGCTCTCACTGAATCTAGATTGAATGCACTAGGTTTTTTGAATATAATTCAAAAAGGACTAAATAACAAGACAATCAAACCTTTTATAGAAATCAAAAATATTCCTATGATCCATGATTATAATGATATTATCAATAAATTTAAAAAAGCTAATATAACTCCATTATCTAAAAGTATAGAAAAAAATTTTAATAATAATAATACTTATAATATAAGTTTTATTTTTAATCTTAATAATAACCTTTTAATAATAGGAAATGGTTTTGATTTAGAACATGATTTAAAAACCCATTATACTGATTTTTTTGATACTATTAACAACAACGTTTCTTCAAAAAATGAAATTATTTTAAATAATAATAAATATCTTATTGAAGATAATACTTTACTATTATATCTACTAGAGGAATATAAACAAAATAAATTACAAGGTAATAATTGGATAGATATTGAAACCAAATTGAAGGATATTATCATATTTGTAGAAGAAATTAATACGCATCATTTTTTAATTAAAGAATATCGCCCAAATATAGATTATATTAAAAATGAGTATTTTAAACTTAATGAACTTGATGATAAAGCAAATATATTATTTCCAGACAAATTAAAAAATCATTTTAGTCCTATATGGATAGATCCTTTTAATACTATTTTTTATAGTAATGAACGTTATATCGAGATTATAAATAATTTGGAAAATAATTTATATATATTAACGAATATGTTAAGGGATTATTTATTAGAACAAAATATTTCTGCTATCGAAAAAACTAAAGATATTTCTGATATTGATTATAAAATAACACATGTCTTAAGCTTCAATTATACTGATACATTTAGACAATTATATTCTGACATAGACAATAATAAAATTGATTTTATTCATGGCTCATTAAATAAAAATAATCTTGTATTAGGTATAAATGAAACCTTAACAAAAGATACAGAAAATAAAATTGTTGATACTGTATATTTTAAAAAATATTTTCAACGTATATATAAAAAGACTGACTATCAATATGTTAGTTGGCTAGACTCTACAGACTCTCAAAACTATGCAGATTTTGATACAGTATATATACATGGTCATTCATTAGATGAAAGTGACAAAGAAATATTAGAAAAAATTATAAACAGTGTTCTAAAAAAAGATACCTCTACAGTAAAAATATTCTATTATGACGAAAAACATTACAGACAAGAAGTTACTAACTTAATCAAAGTATTAGGAAAAGATGTATTTCAAAAATACTATTTTCAAAATAGAATTATTTTTATTAAACAAACACCTAAAAGATAAATTTAATGATAACTTCTTATTTTAATCATATTGATTATAAAAATTTTTATTTAAAGGAGTGCATTTTATCATGGAAGAAACTAATTTAGAAGTTCAATCTACAAATAATAAAAAAATATATAAAATTATAGGATTAATAGTATTATTAATTTTAGCAGGGTGTGCATTTTATTTCTTCTATTGGGTAAAAACACCTCAATATAGTTTGAAACTTATACAAGAATCTGTACAAAATCATGATGTAGTATCTTTTGAAAAACATGTCGATACTGAAGCTTTATGTACTCAAGCAGTAGATGGATTTTTAGCCCAAGAGATATCCACTAATGATATGAATAATCCTCTTATTCAAGGAATAATTCAAACAGTAAAACCAGCTATAGTTAAATCTTTAAAAGACGGATTTATTAATTATGTTCGTGATGGCAATTTTAACATGACTAATCCATTTGAAACGAATAAGACAAATAATAAAATTACTAATAGCGAAAAACAAAATGAAAATAAAATCAAAGGATATACTAGACTAGAATTTAAAGACATTGCAAATCCAGAAACAAATGGAAATCGTGCAACTGTTGATATAATTCTCTATGATAATAAAACAGATAAAAATTTCACTTTAAAAATCGGTATGGCAAAATTAGAAGATAGCACATGGCGAATTGATACTTTTGTAAATTTAGATGAATTTATCAAAGAATATACTCAAGCTACCAAAGAAAAACTAGATGAAATAAATAAACAAATATCTGATGAAATATCACAAAATATTTCTATTAACATGACTAATGTAAAGGCTAATTTACAAACTCAAAATATATTTGGCTTAATTGATGGGAAAGTCGCTGTTTATATCCCTTTAAAAAATTTAACTAATCAAAATATAACTATAAATAATATCCAGATACAATTTATAGACAATAATAATAATATTGTTTATGAAAAAACTATTACTGACAATATAGTAATGCAACCTAATCAAGAAAATACTATAACTTCAAATTTTGAATTAAACCCATTTATAGATAAAGATAAAAACTTAATAAAAGTATTTTCCAATACTACAACTAATGTAATAATAACTAATATACAAACACCTGATAAAAATATCAAATATCAAACAGAATTATAATAATAGGTGATACCATGAAAAAAATATGTATAATATGTATCTTAAATTTAATGATATTTATATCTACAGCTTTTGCTCAAAATATAAATGAAAATAGATGGTTTTGGATATCTTCTGATAATGAATATACAACATATATAGATAAAGAAACCATTAAATACAATCCTGTAACAGATAGTACAGATTTATGGATTTGTTTGATTAGACCAGCAAAAAATATATTTATGTTAGAACATATAGAAATTTTCTATAAAGATAATCAATACTCTGCTCATGAATATGCTATTTATGAAAATAATCATTCAATACCCACAGCTAGTGGTAATGAGCATAAAATAAAAGAAATAATCATGCCTTCAACTTTAGGAGAAACAATACGTGATAGAAGTTCAGAACTTGTAGGACGTGATAAAAAATTAGCTGAATATAAAGAACAAAAAGCAATAAAGAATACAACCCAAAATAAATAAAACAGCTCATCAAAGAGCTATTACTAATAAGGTTCTTAGTTCATTAGAAAGTTTATTTTAATATGAGGTGACCAATATGAGTAATCTTGCATATACTGATGATTATAAGGAACGTTTTGAACTAATTGACGGAAAAATTATTATGATGTTACCACGTCCTAGAATAGCTCATAGCAGAGCATTAGGTAATATCTTTAGAGAATTTAGTATATATTTAAAAGGTAAAAAATGTGAAGCTTTTGCCGATGGTGTAGATGTATATTTAGATGAAAAAAATCATTTTATTCCTGATGTAATGATTATATGTAATAAAAATATTATCACTGACTTAAATATACAAGGTGCTCCAGATTTAGTAGTAGAAGTTTTGTCTCCATCTACAGCCAAAAATGACAAAGGAATAAAAAAAGATATTTATGAAAAATTTGGCGTAAAAGAATACTGGATAGTAAATACTGTAGATAAATCTGTAGAAGTATATTTAAATAATAATGGTCGATTTTATTTAGACAATATTTATGTATATTTCACAGATGAAGAAATAGCTGAAAATGATGCTTTAGCAAATGACGATAAAAATAAGCTTACTATTTACACTGACATAAAAGTATCAGTTTGTGATAATTTAGTGATTAAAATAAAAGATATATTTGAAAATATATAGATTTAGCTTTTATACCTATTATTTTATATATGATGGATTGTATAATGAAGTGCGACACCTAGAAAAATAAAAAACTCATTATGAATTTTCGTGTAAAATAAAGTTACCACACAAAACCTACACGAAAGGAAAATTCATAATGAGCTATCATCATCTTACCATATCTGAACGTATTCGTATAGAGGTTCTTTCTATTTTAGGTTATTCTACTCGTTTTATTGCTAAATTTTTGCATCGCCATCATTCTACTATTGCTCGAGAACTATCTCGTAATAAAATTAAAAATGAATATGTCTCTACATCTGCTCACAATAACTATCTTAAACGTCGTAAAAATTCTTCTCACTCTAGTAAATATAATGAATATCTTTCTAATCTTATTTCTGAAAAATTACATGAAAATTGGTCTCCAGAACAGATTTCTAATGCACTTTTAAATGATAAACTTTCCTTTAAAACTATTTATAACTGGATTTATATTGGTAAATTAAAAGGTATTTCATTTAAGAATTTACGACATAAGGGAAAACGAAGAAAAAAGAATTGGGATAATCCATTTAATTTATTTTTAAAAGAAGTGTCTCACTTGGATTAACAATTCATAACATAAAAAAATTTTTTATGTTATAATATTTTTCGTTGCCCTTCCTATACTGGTAACAGTTAGGAGGTGTCTATATGTCTCATTTTGTTATGTTTTTAAAAGCTGTCATGGCAAGTGTAGTTGCCTACTATATTTGCAAAGGGCTAGACATGCTTTTTTCGATTTTATGTGGCAACTAGCCTAGCTTCAACGTTAGCTATATAACGCAAGAAACCCCATGAAGGTGCGAACTTCATGGGGTTTTGCTGTCTATATGACTCTTTTGTTATGTTTTGCCTATACTTAGTATAACACATTATTTAACTTTAACAAGTGTTATATTTGAATTTACAAATTTTTATAAAGTAAAAATTTAAATTTATCACATTATTATTTTCTCACAAAAGTCATAATTATAGTATCTTCACCATAATTATGCTTCATTTTCTCATAGTCTTTAACCTCAATAGGTGTTATAACTACAGTCTTTAAGCTAGGATTTAGTTTATTTACTTTTTCTACCACGCCTAAATGTTCATCACCGTGAAAACTTCCTTGTACATGGAGAACTTTTGTATTTTTATGTTCCTTTAAAAATTCAACAATACTTTCTGACATAGTATCATCTTTTAAACATTGAGCTTTATAGAAAGCTTCTATCCTTTCTGGTGTCATCATCATATGACCTTGACCATCACCCATAGACATATAATTTTTGAATTTATCATAATATCTTTCATACTCTACTAAATGTTTTTTCGGCAAATAAATTTTATCTTTATCTTCAATTAAACCTAAATCGCCTACTTTTGTATATTGATTAGCTATTCTTCGTGGAATATTTGATGCTAAAACATACATATCTTTTTCTTTAGCAAATTCTACCAATGGTTTATAATCTGTTTGGTAATTTTCCCATGGACGAGAATTATTTATAAATTCTGTTTCTGTTATTTCATCATTCAAATATTTATCCATTACTGACTGAACATCTCTCTCAAACATTTCCATAGATAATATCATATCTTTATTTTGTTTATACATCTCTTGGAAAAATGATAATTCTGCTTCATGAATAGATTTTTGGTCGTGATATTCATCAAAAAATACTACATCATAATTTTGAGAAATGCTCACCGCTTTATCTAAATTAACTTTTTCCCCTTGATAATAATACTCTACGTCAGATTTTTCATCTTGTGCTTGAGCCATACCTCCTAAGCAACTAGTCAATACTAGCCCACTACAAGCAATTATCTGCCAAAACTTTTTCAAAATACCATCTCCTTTTAGTAAAAATTTATTTATTAAATAAAACAAAGTAGCAAGATTTTACCCTGCTACTTTATTTAATTTATCTTATTATCTTAGAAAGTCCATTCTGCACCCAAACGCCAAATCATACCATCTAAACCAATATCACTAATTTTTTTATCAAAAATATTATCTACACCTGCATAAACTCTATTTCCTTCACCAAATTTTTTATTGAGTACAAAATTAGTTGTATTAAAATTATAATCATTATCATCATAATGGTATTTATTAGCCCATTGTTGCCATAAAATCGCACTATATCCCCAATCATCATGATCATCATATAATAATTGCAATGTAGTCATATTTCTTGCTCTATTATCTAAACGACCACCACTCACTTTATCTGTTGCATCAAGCCAGTTACTTGTTGCTTTTATTGTCCATTTATCGTCTAAATTACGACCAATTTCCATTTCCACACCATCAATTTCAGCTTCATCTACATTTACATAACTCTGATCATAATAACTACTACCTATTTGTTTTGTAGTAATTAAATTTTTAACATCATTATTGAAATATGTTAATTTACCAAAATTATTATCTTTTTCAGCTTCAAAACTAATATCCCATGAAGTAGATTTTTCTGGTTTTAAATCTGGATTGCCATAAACATTGACAGTTTGCCCACCCATTGCACGATGCATTGCCATATATAATTCACTAATAGTTGGAGCTTTAAAGCCTTTACCCCAATTAGCCTTAATGCGACTATTATCACTGATAAAATATGTCGCACCTATTTTTGGTGTAACTTCCCCACCAAAAGAACTATCATGGTCATAACGCATAGATGGAATTACTAATAATTTATCATTCACTTGCCATTCATCTTGGATATATCCTGCCCAAGTATTTATTTCTTTATCTGAATAATATTTATTACTCACTATTCCATTTCCTGATTGACTTACCTGATGTACATTATCACCTCCATCACTCAAACGAGTACCTTCGACTTTATTTTGACGATATTCGCCACCAAATGTCAAAAGATGATTATCACTTAATTGCACAGTATTTTTACCTTCTATGCCCCAAAGCGTATAAGTAGATTTATCCCAATCATATTTTGGATACATTGAACCCAAAATATTTTCCATTGGTCCTGGAAAATTATCACGATAATTATATAAATTATTCTCTTTATCCAATCTACTATAAAAAGTCCTAATCATATAATCACTATTATCAGTTTTGCCACTATAACCTAAACTATAATCATATCTTCTATAATCATACCATTCTTTTTTATCCTTACTAGTTTGAAAAACGCCTGTTGATGTATATTTATCAGCATAATCTGCCTTTGTATGCTCATTATAATAACCAAGCGTCAAATCAATTTCTTTATCATTGCCTAAATCCCATGTTCCAGCAAAATTAAAATCTTGGATAGGGCCATAATAATTACTGCCTTCATCTCCAGCTTGCATATTTTTGCGTATATCACTAAAACGCATATCAAAAGTAGAACTGAAATTTCCCTGTTTACCAAAATCTATATGATAATAATTATTTATAGCTTCTGATCCTGTAGAAAGACCTACCATAACTGATGGCTCTTTTGATTTTTTAGTGATGATATTAATTACTCCACCTAAAGCATCTGAACCATATTGTGCTGAAGCACTACCACGCACAATTTCAATACGTTCAATATTTGACAGACTCAAACGACCTAAGGCATAAACATTTTGTGTGGCACTTGTATCTTCTCCAGCAAATCTTTTACCATCTATTAAAATTAAAGTATGATTTGTACTCATTCCGCGAATCATCACATTATGACCTGCCATACCTGCTGAAGTTACATCTACATTAGCTGCCAAACGAAGTGCAGAATAAACATCTGTTGCTCCTAATTGTTCAATATCTTCTTTAGTAATTACTTCTACAGTTTGCGGTACAGCTTTTACTTCCTCTTGAGTTCGTGTCGCTGTAACTACTACATCTGGTGTAACTATCACATCATTATTTTGTATATCTTGTGCATATACTGGACTTGATAAACCTAATAACACTGATAAAGTCAATAAAGTTTGTTGTTTTTTTGTAGATAATCTCATTATATTAACTCCTTTATATGTAATTGTTTATATTAACAATAATCATTATCATTAATATAAACAGATTAAACGTATTATTTGCTTTTCTTTAGCTATGAATATTTCTTATTTAAAAAGTAATCTCTGCTCCTACACGCCAAATTCTACCTTCTAAATAAATATCTCCTATTTTTTTATCTCCAATATTATCTACACCTGCATAAACTCGTCCATTTCGACCATCATCAAAAGCGAATTTTTTATTTACTACAAAATTTAAAGTATTATAATCATAATTTTCATTAGCATAATGATAATTACTTACCCAAGAATTCCAAAGCTTAGCACTATATCCATTAATATCATTATCATCATAATTCAATTCTAAAGTGGAAATATTATCGGCTGTCGCAGATACTTTTTCCCCATCACTGTCTTTAGCATTGAGCCAATTACTAGTCGCTCTAATAGACCAATTATCATTGAATTGGCGACCTACTTCAAATTCTACGCCATCAGTTTTAGCATCTTGAGCATTGATAAATGTATTTTTTCCATTTACCTTATCATATGTTATTAAATTATCATATTTACTATTAAAATAATTTAATTTCAACCAATTATTATCTTTTTCAGCTTCAAAACCGAGTTCCCATGTAGTAGCTTCTTCTGGTCTCAAATCTGGATTTCCATATATCGTAGTAAAACCATGATCTTGCCCAGCATATAATTCCACTAAATTCGGAGCTCTCCATGATTTACCCCAATTCGCTTTTATACGACTATTATCACTTAGAAAATAAGTTGCACCTAATTTAGGTGTCGTTTTTCCGCCAAATTGTTCATCATGGTCATATCTCACTGCTGGAATAAATAAAATTTTATCATTTATAAACCATTCATCTTGAATATATCCCGCATAGGCAGAATTGTCCTTGCTATTACCTTCACCTAAAGCTAAGATTGGGCCTTCTACACCTATATTTTTATATTCAACACCATAAGTTAATAAATGCTCATCTCCTGCTTGTACTGTATTTTTAGCTTCAATACCTAAAGTATCAAATGTATTTTGCTTATAACTATTATTTTTACTGCCCTTATATTCTTCCTTATCATATCGATTATAATAAGCTCTAATCATATAATTACTATTATCGCTTTTTCCATTATAAGCTATACTATAATCTTGATTTGTCTTATCATAATTTGTAGAACTTTTGCCCATTCCCATAGAAGAATAATCTGTTATTTTCTTTGATTTTTCATCATAATAACCTATATAAAAATCTAAATTATTATTATCATTAAATGCATACGTTCCACTAAAATCATAATTCGTTCTAGGGCCAAAATAATTCGTCCCTGTGCCACCGACAAATTCACGTTTACGATATTTAGCAAAATTAGCATTCACTACCCCATTGAATTTACCTTGCTGACCTAAATCAAAACGATAATAATTATTCATGACATCAGTTCCTGTATTTGCTCCTACAGTTACAGATTGTTCTTTGGATTTTTTCGTAATAATATTGATTACTCCACTTTCAGCATCTGCACCATATTGAGCGGAGGCTGCACCTCTAACAATCTCAATGCGTTCTACACTAGATAAATTTATTTTATCTAAATCAAAAGCTCCTCTAGTCATTGATGAATATTCATTTGATATTCTTCTGCCATCTAATAATACTAAAGCACCTGCATTTTTCCCACGAACCATCAATCTATGACCTGCACCGATTTGAGAAACATCAACATTTGTTGCCAATTTCAAAGCAGAATAAATATCTGTTGCTCCTAATTGTTCAATATCTTCACTGGTGATGACTTCTACAGCATTAGGCACAGCTTTCACTTCTTGTTGAGTTTTCGTAGCTGTTACCACTACATCTGGTGTTTGGATTACTTCGCTGGCTTGCGTGCAACTTGTCAATCCCATCAATATAGATAAAGTTAAAAGTGTAGATTTACGTTTTTTTGTTAGCATTGCTCGTCTCCTTTATTATAAAATTAAGTTTTATTAATAATAATCATTATCATTTATACTTTAAAAATTATGGCAGTTATCAAAATTAATCATAACTGCCGTATTTTATTTATATATTTAACCTTGTGCTGCTATTGGCTGAACTTCAAAAGATTTTTTGCCCATTAATAATTGTTGTGTAAGTTCTATTATTGTCTGTGTGATATTATTTTGCCAAAATTGACCAGCAACTGTCATTTTATAAGTATGGCCACATTTTTCAAATAAACCATATTCCACCCAAATATTGAGTACTTCTTCTAATTGTAAAAGTTCTTCACTATATACTTGAGCTAATTTTTGTATATTTACCATACAATTTTCAGTCTGTGCTTGAATATCCTTAAATAAAACTTTGCCTTCTGCTTCTTTTGTTAAAACCATCAATGGCCATTTTCCTTCATCAATAGCATTCATATAACGCTGTAAATCTCTATTTAAAAACATAGAAATATCTCCTACAAAACCGCCAGCCCCTGAACCAAATGGTATCACATCAGCTCCTGATTTTGCCAAAGTATTATACATACTGCGTTCACGACTTGTTTTTGCCCAATGACAAACACTCAATCGCTTATAAGCTAATTCATCTAAATATGAAATAGCTGCTTCTAAATATTTTGCCTGCTGTTTTGTTGTTGCCGCAGGTGGTATTTTACCATTATCTATCGCTTTTTTTAATGCAGATTGTTCAAATACATTTAATTGATACAAATCCATACCATCAATTGGCAAACTATCTGCTATTTTTAAATCATTTACAAAGTTATCCACATCTTGAGCAGGTAAACCATAAATCAAATCTATGATTAATACTGCTTGATTATAACTTGCAGCTCGTTTAAGATTTTCAATAACAGTTTCTTTATCATCTTTGCGTCCCATGCTTTGACGGATAGCCGTATCAAAAGATTGTACACCCACAGATATGCGATTTACACCATGTTTAAACCATACTTGCAATTTTTCATCAACTAAATCATGCACACGAGCTTCCATAGTTATCTCGCAATCATTAGCAAGTGGCAATACTTCATTCATAGTTTTTAATAATCTATCTGCATTATATGGCGATAATGTAGATGGTGTTCCGCCACCAAAAAATACAGCATTGATCACACTATCTTGTACATATTTATATTCTTTTGCCATTGATAATTGCTTGATTAATCTATCTACATACATGGTTTCGCGTTCTTCATTAGAATAATTTTGGAAAAAACCACAGTATAGACAAATTTGACTGCAAAAAGGAATGTGTATATATACTGCTTTCTTTTTACTTTTATCTCCTTTTCTTTGCATATATTCAAGCCAAATTTCTTGCTGTTTTACAGGTGGTACCATCTGTCCATTTGCCCCTGGATGAACTACTCTTTTTTTACTAAAAGTCTCCGTCAAAGGCTGACAAGATTTTTCCCCTATCATCATCTTATATTGTTCAGTTGATAGATTATCCAATATTTCTCTTATTTTGCTCATAAGTTCATTTCACCACTCATTTTTGCTTTAATCTCACTAAATACTTTCTTTGCATTAGCCAAATCTTGCTCATCAGGGTGTGTACTAGCTTTGCGATGACGTTCTAAACGCTTTTCATCTACTGCGTGAAAATTTTCTTTAGAAACTTTCGTGCCAAACATTTTTTTCATTGCCTCTAATAATTTAGGATCAATCTTTCCTTGGCAGATAAATCTCCCCATAACCTCATTAGAACTATCTAACATATCTATACCATTTTGCAAGCTAGTTTTTGCATGTTCTGAATCTGGTTCAGCTCCTAGCGTAGCATATACAGCCACTTTACTATTGCGAATGGATTTCAAAAATTTACTAGATTTTGCATCAGCTGTTCCTTTGTCCACCCAAAAACCTACAACAACTAAATCATAACCTGTAATATCAGGATTATCTTCTACTTTATAAATATCACAATTCGGAGCTAAAACTTCGGCAATAGCTTCTCCTACCATTTTTGTATTACCTGTTAAACTAGAATAAACTACTATTGATTTCATTTTTTATCTCCTTCTTTTCTATAAAAAATATATCTTTACTCAAATTATAGTCTAAATTTATCTTAAACACACTAAAATTTAAAATTTTTATTTTATATCAATTAGATTATTCATTATAATTTTTTAATTGATGTCTACTAATTACCAACAAGATTAATGTGATAATTATTAAATAAATCATATCTAACAAACTATACATACTAAATACTTCTGTACGCAATAAATTATTCGCTAAAGTCAATGGCAAAATTCCCACTACAATCTGCAACCAATCCGGCAAATTATACAACGGAAAAAATGTACCACAGAAAAACGTCATTGGTGTAATTATAAAATTTATCACTGAAGATAACGCATCTGGATTTTTTATCCAAAGACCTATGGCAATCCCTAAAATACCAAAGCAAAAGGCAGATAATAAAATCCCTAAAAATCCCCAAAGGCTCAACATTGGCACATCAAAAAACATCATAGCTATGATATAGATAATACCTCCAGCTATAAAGCCACGAGTAACTCCAGCTAAAGTGATACCTAATATAACTTGAAAAGCCGAAATCGGACTCAATAATAATGTCTGGAATGTTTTAAAATAAAATCTTCCCACACTCACTGATAATGATGTCTGTTGAAAAGCATTCATCATGACTGTTATCGATAGCATTCCCTTTGCCAAAAAAGGTAAATAACCACCATGGATATTATTCATTACAGGTCCAATCCCCATGCCAAAGGCAAATAAATAAATTATCGGAAACATCACCGCTGAGAAAATATATCCTAATTTTCCCATCTTCTTTTGCAAAAGTGCCATTTCACGCATATATACTGCTAAAAAATTCAAAATCAATAAGCCTCCTTACCGATAAATCGTAAAAAAGCTTTTTCTAAAGTTATATCTTCATTTTCATCTTTTTGCATTATCTGCTTTATTTTTTCTACTTCATCTATCGCCAATAATTCTCCTTGTTTTAAAATAGCGATTTTATCACAAAGATATTCAGCTTCTTCCATATAATGAGTGGTGATAATTACACTTATCCCCATATTTTTTAGTTTTTTTATTTCTTGCCAAATATCATATCTCACATCAGGATCTAATCCCACACTTGGTTCATCTAACAATAAGATTTTAGGCTTTACTAATAATGCTCTAGCAATCATTGCTTTTCTAGCCATACCACCGGATAATTTCTCAATCTTTCTATCTTGCCAAGTATTCATTTCAAATTGAGATATTATTTTTTCCACTTCATATTTATAATTTTTCACCTTATACAAACGAGCATAATATAGCAAAGTTTCTTTAACAGAAAATTCTCTTTCCATATTATTATCCTGCATGACAAAACCTAACTGAGACTTTATCTTTGATCTTTCTTTATCAGCATCAATCCCTAAAATATCAAGCTTACCTGAATTTGCTCTGCTTAAACCAGATATTATCTTCATCATACTTGTTTTACCAGCACCATTAGGACCTAAAAGCCCCAATATCTCGCCTTCTTCAAGTGTGAAACTTATATCTTTTAAAATAATTTTATCCTTAATTTGTTTATTTATCTTGTTTAAACTTAAAACCTGCACTAATTTTTCTCCCCTTGTTTTACATCATAAGGGAAACAAACTAAATGTTTTTGTCCATTTTGTTCTAAAGACATGACTGACGTTTCTACATCATATAAATCACAAAGTATTTTTTCTGTAAATACATCTTGCACCAAACCTTCAGCAAAAATCTTGCCTTTTTTCACCGCTACTAAGCGATGACTATATCTAGCAGCATGGTTTAAATCATGCAAGACCATAATCACTGTGATTTTTCTCGTTTCGTATAATTTATATACTAAATTCATCAAATCCAATTGATGTTTTACATCTAAATACGTAGTCGGTTCATCTAATAATAAAATCTCTGGGTTTTGAGCTATCGCCATTGCCAGCCATGCTCTTTGACGTTCGCCACCAGATAAAGTATCTAATCTTCGATATCGCATATGTGATGTATTTGTCTGCGTCAATGCTTCTTCGATTTTTTCTTCATCAATTTTATTTGGTGAAGAAAATAATCCTTGATGTGGCATTCTACCATAACAGACTAAATCATAAACAGTCATATCCATTGGAGCCGTTGAAGATTGTGGCAATATTGACATCTTGCGTGCTATATCACCAGGTTTCATTTTTTGAATGTCTTTTCCTTCTAATAAAACAGTCCCATGTGTAGGCTTTAATAATCTGCCTAAAGATTTTAATAATGTGGATTTTCCTGAACCATTTGGCCCAATAATACTTATTATCTCTGATTTATCCACCTTGAAATTCAATTTATCAGCAATAATTTTTTGCCCATATTGCAATGTAAGTTTATCTGCTTGTAAAATCATCTCTTTTGCATTCCCCTTTTCAATAAATAAAGGAAAAACGGCGCACCAATAAATGACATAAATACACCTACAGGCACCTCTATCGGACTAAAAGCAGTCCTTGCCACTGTATCCGCTACAATCAGTAAAATTCCACCAAAAATAGCTGAGCTTGGCAATAAATAATTAAAATCAGAACCTACTACTAAACGCATCATATGTGGCACTATAAGACCAACAAATGTGAGCATACCTGCCACACTTACAGCAGAAGCAGCTAATAAAGCCGCCAACGTAACGAGGAAAAATCTTGTAGCTTCCACTCGTGTTCCCAAACTTTTTGCTACATCATCACCTAATTGCAAAGCGTTTAACAATTTACTGCTGATACTCACACCTACTAAACCAATGATAGTATATGGCAAAATCATAGTTACATGCTTCCATGAAGCACCTGAAAAACCACCTGCCATCCAATTTACTGTACCTTGAATTTTATCGGAGAAAAATACCATCAAACATGTCATACCGCCAGCAAAAAATGCTGAAACTGCCACACCAGCTAAAATCAATTTAAGTGGCTGAATACCCTCTTCCCATGCCAGTGCAAATAAAATTAAAGTCGCTACCATCGCTCCCACAAAAGCTACGATTGGCACCATATTCGTATATTCAGGTAAAATAATCATGACTACCATAGCAGCAAGACCAGCCCCTGCTGATACCCCAATAATACCTGGATCTGCCAATGGATTTTTCAATACACCTTGTAATATACAGCCTGCAATAGCTAAATTTATACCAGCAAACATTGCTGTAAGCACTCTAGGAATGCGAATGTGATATAAAATTCTATAACTTTCTGTATTTTGAACACCTACAAATACATTATATAAATCGCTAAATGATGTATTTGCTGTACCTATAATCATGCTGATAAATAAAACTGCTACCAACAAAATCAGTCCCAAAAACATCACTAAATTGCGTTTTTTATTTCTAGGATCTCTTATCTTTTCACTTATACTAGCAATAGCCATTACCATACCTCATATTTTTTATTCTTGTAAATATAAATCATCTGCCAATATATTTATCGCTTTAGCTATATTAGTACCAGGATTTACAGCAAATAACTGATATGGTAATACATATACTCTATTATTTTTCACAGCAGATATATCTTGCCACAAAGGATTTTGCCCTAAATTTTCATCTATACTATTTTTTACTGCCTCCACATCACCATGAGTTACTACAAATATTGCCTCTGGATCTTGTGTAGCAATATATTCCATTCCTAATGGGATATAGCCACTGTCTTTTGCTACAGAATCCACATTATCTGCTATATTATTACCACCTAAGCGTTTTAATAAATCTCCTGTAAATGATTTACTTGTTGCCATGCTAAAGCTATCTGTCGTTCCCCAAATTATCAAACTTCTTGGAGCTGTTTTATTTTCTGCTCTAGCAATCGCTTTTTCATAATCAGCTTCTATTTCTTTGATTTTTGCTTGAGCAATTTCTTCTTCTCCTGTTAATTCTCCATAAAAACCTAAAGTGGATATCACATCTTCATATGTGTCTAAAGATTTAATCAACACAGGAATATTAGCTTTCTCTAAAGTAGGAATTAATTGCTGATGAAAAGGTACATTTACACCAATTACTAAATCAGGTTGTAATTTCAAAATAGTTTCTACACTAGGATTGTGAATTACACCGATTTGCTCTATATTTTTTGTTCCTTCTTTAACTTCATCACTCAAAGCTTCTGAAGTCGGTTTTCCCACTATTGTATTAGTCTCTTTACCGCCAGCATAATAATATAAATCTAAATGAGAAGCATTTAATAATACTACACGTTTAGGATGTGTTGGTATCGTTACCTCTCTACCTGTGCTATCTGTAACGACTCTTGTTGAGCTGATATTATTTGTATCTTCTTCATGTGAGCGAAAGCCTAAAAACAATCCGCCAATAGCTATCAAACAAATAATTCCAAAGATTACTTTTCTCAAATAGCCACTCATATTTTCACCTCTTTATTTTCAATCAACTTTTTATACAAATTTTATTTACATCTTTGCCAATTTTACTTATACAACTACATTTAGGACATTTTATTTCTACATATTTAACTTTTCCATAAAAAAGCAATCTATTACATCGCTTACATCTATGTTCTGGTAATTTAGTTAACGTTTTCTTTTCGTCTTTTTTTTCATCATCTATAATAATATTTTCGATTTCTTCTTGTTTTAATATAACTTCTTGCATCAAAAACATCTCTTTTCTCAATATCAATTCAAATAAAAATTAACAGGAACATTCATACTAATACTTTCACCTAAACCATGACTAAATGGACATGCATTATATACTGCATTTAAAGCAGCCTTATCTAAATTCCCATTAACGCTAGAAATTACACCTGCACTAATTAAATTTCCACTTGCATCAATAGTTACATTGATAATTACTGTACCTTGCTGATTTAATCTAACAGCTGCATAAGGATAAGATTTATGATTTTCCACAGCTTGAGCAAATCTACTTGCTACACTATATCTATCTTCGGTAACATTTGCTCCGCCACTAGCTCTTTCATTATCGCCACCAGCCATGCCTTCTGCTGTGCCACCACTTCCACTGCCACTGTTTTTATTTTCGCTACCAGAAAAATCCTCACCATCTTCCTGACCAATACCACCACTGATTGCTTGCGTATCATCTTCTGATATTGTATTTGTCATATTATTGGAAGCTGGTAAATTTCCATCTTCTGCACTAATTTCATCTTTTTCAATCTGTTTATTTTCTACATTATTTATTTGTTTTATATCTTTATTTTCATTTACTTCATTCTTTTTAGTTGCAATATTTTGATTATCATTATCACTATTATGCTTAAAAATATTTTCTATATCTTTACTAAATGAATTAAATGATGATTTTTCTTGAGCTTTCGCTATCTGTTCTGGTGTGTCCGCTAGATTAACTGTAATCAATTCTTCTTTTGGTCTTTGTATCTCTTGATGAAAGCCTGCTACCATAGCACCAATGGTTATGACTACTACGAAATGAAAAACAAATGATATTGAAAAAGATTTTTTCCAAATATGTTTTTTCATTGACTATTTCTCCTGAGTAGCTATGGATAATTTTGTTACACCTGCACTCTTGATTTCATCCATCACTTTGATTACTTTTCCATGTTCTACATTCTCATCAGCTCTTAAAATCACAGGAGTATCTGCTTTATCAGCTAATTGTTCCACTCGCGGTTTTATTTCTTCAATGTCCACCACAGTATCACCTATACTGATTGTGCCATCTTTCATTAGTGTGATAGCCACTGGCTTTGGTGCTTCTTTATGACTAGAAGATGCTACTGGCAAATTCACAGGCATAGATTTTTGATAAACCATTTGCAAAGTGCTAAATAAGAAAAACACCATCAAGAAAAATATAATATCAATCATCGGTATAATCATCAATCGTGGTGGTCTTGCCACGCGATTACTACGTATATTCATTATTATTTACCTCTTGCCTTACTAATCACTACAGTACAAACATTTTCTACATCAGTTAAAACACTATCTAAGCGATTGCTAAAATAACTATGCACAATCAATGCTAACACAGCAACACAAAGACCAGTAGCTGTCGCGATTAACGCCTCACCTACACCACCAGTGATCAATGCAGGATTATCCCCAGCAACATCTAATACTTTAAAAGAACTAATCATCCCCACCACTGTACCTAATAAACCTAATAGCGGAGCCATTGTAACGATAGTATCTAAATAATTTAAATTTCGTTTTAAACCATTTGCCCTAACAGAAATATATTCCTCAAAACTTTCCTTCATTGACATTGGACACTCACGATATTTTAAACCTATCGCCAATACATCACTGACAAAGCAACGATTATTAGCACATACTTTTTCTGTTTCTTGCCAATTACGCTCTTTAGCTAAAGCTAAAATTTGTTGAGCCATATCTTTATTATCGCCACAAGTCCTCTTATAATAAATAAAACGCTCAATACCAATAGCAACAACTAAAATAGAACAAGCTAAAAGTGGATACATCACCCAACCACCATGATGAAATAATTCTAATGCACTAATAATAAAATCCAATTTAAACGCACCTTTCTCTAAATAATAATCTTCATTAAAAAGATAAAACTCCATAGAATAAATCTAAAATAAAATTTTCCTATACTCTAAATAAAGATAAATATACACAAAAAATTTTATTTAAAAATATATTCTATGGAGTTCTAGACTCTCTTTTAAAAATTACATAAACAATTATATTGAAAACAATTCTCATTGTCAAATATTTTATGAACAATTTTTAAATCTATTCAATTTTATTTTTTAGTACATTCTAACCATTCTTGATAAATATACTCTTTCAATCTATCAAAAGTATCACTATCTTTTTTACCTACAGCTTTTCCTTCAAATTCTGTAGCACGAATACACAAATCACCAGAACTACTTACAATTACTTCATCAGCATTGATTAATTCATCTACTGTAAAAGGTCTTTCTTCTACTTCAATATTCAACTCTTTACATGCTTTTAATAAATGTGCCCTAGCAATACCAGGTAAAATATATTCATCAGCAGGATGAGTGATAAATTTCTTATCTTTAATTATATGCACATTACTATGAGCACATTCTGTAACTATATCACCGCGATGAAATACAGTTTCATCACAATTATTTTCCTTAGCATGTTGATAAGCTACTACACTAGGAATTAAATTCAAAGTCTTAATATTACAATGTAAAAATCTTGTATCTTCCATAGAAGTCAATTTATATTCTCTATCTTTGTCTGTTATTTTTTCTGGGCAAATTGTTATCCATAAATTAGCTTTTTGCTCTTTATCATAATTATGACTTCTAAGCCCATTACCGCCACGAGTAGCTTGCCAATATACAAACAGTTCATCATCATCTAATTTTTGTACTAATTCATTCAATAAATCTTTTAAATACTCTTTAGTAAATCCTAAATTGATATTTAACAATCTAGCACTATTGAAAAATCTATCCACATGTTCATCAATAGCCATGATTTTATAATTTCTAGCGCAAGTGGCATCATATACACCATCGCCAAACCAATGGGAACGATCTGACATAGGTATCATTATTTTATCAATTTCATCATATTTTCCATTATAATAACCTAAAGTTTTCATAAAAAATCTCCTTTAATTAGACAAAGACCCGAAGATTACTATTAAAATATATACATAAAATTAATAGAATTCTTCGGGTTTTTATTTCACTAAATTATGCTTCTTGCGCTTCTTGTTTGCAAATAACAACAATATCTTTTATTTCAGCACGGAAAAAGTCTGCTACACGATATGTATTGCTTTCATAAAAAGAAATACAATCAGAACCAGGTAAAGATGTAGCATCATGATCTCTAAAAATTGTAGGTTCTCCTACATATTCTCTACCATCATTACAAATAACTCTTACAATGTGACCTTTGTATTGTTTAAAATCTTCATTAAACATGCACAATCGCTCCTTAAAACTTTGATTATTATAATTTTACCTTATACCATCTTTATTATCAACTATTAAACAATTATTTACAATATTTTATAATTTAGTATAATATTATATACGTTGTTTTTCCAACAAAGGAGTAGTTTTATGCAAAAATATTTAGATATACTCAAAAACTCAGCTTTATTTTCTGGCATTGATACAAAGGATTTAATCAATATGTTCAAATGCCTTTTGATGAACATAAAAACTTATGAGAAAAATTCTTATATACTCAAAGCCTCTGAACCACTCGTTGAAGTAGGTATAATTTTAAAAGGTAGAGTAAATATCATCAAAGAAGATTATTGGGGCAATCGAACAATTCTCACTACGCTTTCAACAGGCGATTTATTTGGCGAAAGTTTTGTTTGCACGAATATTAACAATAATTGTTTCAGCATTGTAACTGCTGAAAAAGCTGAAATTATGTTTTTAAACTATCAAAAAATAACTTCACCTTGTCAATTTGCATGCAATTTTCATTCAAAAATTATTCAAAATATGCTTTTACTCATAGCTAAAAAAAATATACAATTAACAACAAAGATAGACCATTTAAGCAAAAAAACAACTCGTGAAAAAATCTTATCTTATCTATCTAGCGAAGCTTTAAAAAACAATAGTAATTCCTTTACCATTCCCTTCAATAGACAAGAACTTGCAGATTTTCTTTCTGTTGAAAGAAGTGCTATGTCTGCTGAATTATCACGCATGCAAAAAGATAAACTAATTACTTATCACAAAAATAATTTTACTTTATTATAATTTTTATTAAATGATTAAATTTTAGGAGTAATCACATGTTTAAATCTTTACGTTGGCTTATAAAATTTAGAAAAAATTTCCAAAATCTAAAAAAACATTATCAAATAATCATCTATGCTACTAAAAAAGACTTTGCTTATTATCAAAAAAAACAAAGTTTAAGCGATTATCAAATGGAAGAAGTGCTTTTTTATATAGCACGAATGCAAGATTATCATCAAAAAATCTCATCTATGTCACTTCTTCAAGCTGGCATCACTAAAAATAGAGATTTTCAAACTTATATCGGTTTATTTAAAAAAAATATGTTTAAATGCAATGAAATTTTAATGATAGGCGCTCGCCATGAATTATTGAGATTTCAACAAGATATAGATTTTCTAATCAATGATAAAAGCCATGATTTATTCAAGCATCTAAGCCCAGATATTCAAACAGCTTTTATTAATATTTATAAATTAACACATAACACCATAAAATCTATAGATGAAAATAATTTAAGAAATTTTGCTCAATATAAATATAAATTAGACATATTTCTAGAAAAACTTAATAAACGTCTATCTCCGCAAAAATATAATACACTTTTCAACGAAATCAACAGACTTCAACAAAAATCTTAACTAAAAAATTAAAAACTAAATATATAATCAACTAAATAATAAGTTTGCAAGAAGTAACTATATGTTACTTCTTTTTTTATGCAGATTTTATCGATTTTTTCTCTTGACTTCAACATAATTTAATGTATAATAATTGGTACTACCAATTATTTAAATAGATAGGGGTACACATTTGGAAGATAGAGGTTATATCTTAGTTTTAGAATATATCAAGGAATTAATCATTTCTGGTAATCTCAGTGTTGGTGATAAACTCCCTACTGAACGTAAATTATCTGAAACACTTTCTCTAAGTCGCAATACTATCCGTGATGCAATTCGCATTATGGGAAGCATGGGTTTTATTGAAAGCCGTCAAGGTTCTGGCAATTATTTATCTAATAAAATCAGTGGCAATATCTCCGCCACTATAAATTTTATGTTACTTTTAGAGCAATCTAATTTTACTGAAATCAATCAAATCAGACGTGCCATTGCCTTAGAATGTTTTCGCCATGTTTTTACAAAATGCACTGATAGAGAAATAAAATTGCTACAAAAAGTAGTAACAAAAATGGAGCAATGTCATCGTGAAAGCCACTATGACAAATTATTTCATGATATTATTTTACATATCTCTCAAAACAAATTAATGATTAGCATGATGAATGCACTTTCTAATGTATGTTGTACATTAATTGATAATATTTTTTCCAGCGCTACAGCTGAAACAAAAAATACAATTATCAATTCACACAAAGAAATTCTAAATTGCATCATCAATCGCAATGAATTAGCTGGTTATGCAGCTATTAATCACCATTACGATTTAGTTGATAAAGAAATATTAAAATGGAAGGCGGTTCTTTAAGTGAAATTACTTGAACAATTTGGTATTATTTTAACTTTAACTTTTATCGTTGAAACTTTTAAGGAACTCGTTCCATTACCTGTTCCCGCTAGTGTTTATGGCTTAGTTTTAATGCTTTTACTTTTAAAATTCAAAATTCTAAATATCTCTGCTATCAAAGATGCTAGTAAATTATTAATCGAAACTATGCCTATCATGTTCATTCCTGCTGCTGTTGGACTTTTAAATGCATGGAATGTAATTCGTGATTTATTAATTCCTTTGACCTTAGTAGTAAGCTTAACTACTGTTATTGTAATGGTTATTTCTGGTCATATAACACAATTTATTATTGTATCTAGTAAGAAGAAAAAAGGGGCTTGCTAATTAGATGTTACAGGATCTTATCTTTAATTCAGCTTTATTTGGTTTGATTATTAGCTTATTAGCCTATGAAATAGGTTTGCGCATAAAACGTAAATTAAAAATTGCTATTTTCAATCCTTTGTTAATAGCAATAGGTCTTATAATCACTTTTTTAGTAACCTTCGATATTGATTATGAAGAATATAATCGAGGCGCTAAATATTTAGGTTATTTATTAACACCAGCTACAATCTGTCTTGCTGTTCCTTTATATGAACAACTAGAAGAATTGAAAAAGAACGTAAAAGCTATCATGGCTGGTATCGTTTCTGGTGTAATCACTAGTATGAGTTGTATTTTAGCTTTATCTATTTTATTTAGCTTTAGTCATACAGAATATGTAACACTTTTACCAAAATCTATCACAACTGCTATAGGTATTGGTATATCTGAAGAATTAGGTGGTATCGTTACTATCACTATTGCTGTTATCATTATCACTGGTGTATTCGGCAATATGACTGCTGAATATATCTGCAAAGTATTTAAAATTTATGAACCTGTAGCTAAAGGTGTAGCAATTGGTTCATCTGCTCATGCTATGGGAACTGCAAAAGCAATTGAAATGGGCCCTATTGAAGCTGCTATCAGTAGCTTAACTATTGCTGTAGCTGGTATTGTTACTGTAATTGCTGTTTCATTCTATGCGACTTTATTATAAATTTTACACTCCAAAAAAAACTGCTATTGTATTGCATTTTAATCCGTTAAATGATTTTAAGATGCAATTCTAGCAGTCTTTTTTTATTTCTAAATTCATCTTTTAAATTCTCAATAAAAATTTATATTGTTCAATATTTAATGCCGATTTTAATAAACTTTGAATAATTGAATTTGCCTGTTCTACAGAAGATTTCTTTCTCCCTAAAGAGTAATTCATCAAAAATTGTTGATAATCTAAAGAAGTAATATCTTTTAATCTCTTTTGACCAAAATAATATTTACCAATATTTATATTATTAATAACTATAGGCAAATCTAATTTTCTTATCTGAAAACGATATTCTTTTAACCATTTATCTGCATATTCACTAAAAGTAATATTACTATTTACTATATTATTTGATTTATTTTTATTATAATCTTTTACCTTAAACATGAAATTATTCAAATTTGCCATAATATCACCATACCTTTAAATATTAAAGCTATTAGTTCGGAAAACTGAACTTTATAGATATTTTATCATAGATAAAATACTTTTTCAAATGAGAAATCTATTTTAATATGCACAATATTTTATTTAAAACCTTGACTTGAAGTTCACTCTAAGTAGTATAACAATATATAGAAAAATATTTATTTGGAGGTAATAATATGTCTACATTAAAAGAATTTAGCGATTCTTTAATTTTTCCATTAGGAGATAAATTACCAGAACAATTCAGTAAATTTTTTATTGGTCAAGCTCATTTGAATATGCTCACTACTACAGGTGTTTCTATTGGTAACGTTACTTTTGAACCTGCTTGTCGCAACAATTGGCATATTCATCATAAAGGCGGTCAAATATTATTAGTAACAGCTGGCGAAGGATATTATCAAGAATGGGGAAAACCTGCTCAAAAATTAAAAGCTGGCGATGTTGTCAATATTCCTGCAGAAGTAAAACATTGGCATGGTGCTACAAAGGATAGTTTCTTTTCTCATTTAGCTATTGAAGTTCCTGCTGTTGGTGGCTCTAATGAATGGCTTGAACCTGTAACTGATGAAGAGTATTTACAATTAAAATAATAAAAATTCCTGATAAAATTAAATTTATAAACTAGAAACTGCATTTTTAAAATTAACCTAATATAATTTTAGAAGTGCAGTTTTTATTATCTACTCTAAAAAAATTCAAATTTTTAATATCTATGTATTTAATATGTGCAATTAATTCTTTTTTCTTACTCTTTAGAAAAAACCTTAAGTATTGACACTATATATTATAATATAGAACTAGAGAATAACCTTTACAAAATATTGCTTATTCTCTAATCTAAATATAGTGGTGCATAATCAAAGTTTAATATTAAAGGAGTAGAAAATATGCAAACTAAATTAACTAATATTTTACAAACTCAATTTAATAAAACAATTGAAGATTGTACAAATGAAGAATTGTATACTGGATTATTAATGCTAGTAAAAAATTTAAGCAATGACAGAAAACCAACTTCAACCCCTCGTAAACTTTATTATATTTCTGCTGAATTTTTAATAGGTAAATTATTATCTAACAACCTAATAAATTTAGGTATTTATGATGAAATAAAAACATTACTTGCTGATAATGGCAAAAATTTAAGTGATATAGAAGAAATTGAACTCGAACCATCTTTAGGTAATGGTGGTCTTGGAAGACTTGCTGCTTGCTTCTTAGACTCTATTGCAACTTTAAATTTATCTGGTGATGGTGTAGGTTTAAATTACCATTTTGGTTTATTCAAACAAAAATTTGAAAATCATCTTCAAAAAGAAGAAAAAAATCCATGGATTACAGATAAATCTTGGTTAAATGATACCAATATTGGTTTTGATGTTGAATTTAATGGTTTCACTGTTCATTCTAAATTATATGACATTGATGTATTAGGCTATCAAAAAGGCTTAAATAAATTACATCTTTTCGATATTGATACTATTGATGAAACTATTGTTAATGATGGTATTTCTTTTGACCAAAAAGACATTCGTAAAAATTTAACTTTATTCCTCTATCCTGATGATAGCACCAAAGAAGGTCAAATGCTTCGTATCTATCAACAGTATTTCATGGTAAGCAATGCTACACAATTAATCTTGATGGAAGAAAAAGCTAAAGGACATGATTTACATGAACTTTATAAATATGTATGTATCCAAATCAATGATACTCATCCATCTATGGTAATTCCTGAATTAATCAATCGCTTAGTTTTAGAAGGTATCGATTTACATGAAGCTATTGATATCGTATCCAAAACATGTGCATACACCAACCACACTATCTTAGCTGAAGCACTTGAAAAATGGCATCTTGAAGATTTAAAACAAGTAGTACCTCAACTCATTCCAACTATCCAAGAATTAAATGCTATTGCTAAATCTCGCAGTGATAACAAAGCTGTACAAATCATTGATGAGCATAACCTTGTGCATATGGCTCATATGGATATTCATTTTGGCTATAGTATCAATGGTGTTGCTTCCTTGCATACTGAAATTCTTAAAAATAGCGAATTAAAAGCTTTCTATGAATTATACCCAGAAAAATTCAACAACAAAACAAATGGGATCACTTTTCGCCGTTGGTTATTGCATTGCAACCATGAGTTAAGTCAATATATCACATCTTTAATTGGTGATGAATACAAAACTGATGCTACAAAATTAAAAGATTTATTGAAATTTGTTGATGATGAAACTGTTTTAAATAAACTCTTAACTATCAAACAAAATCGTAAACAGGATTTATGCAACTATTTAAATAAAACAATGCATTTGACTTTAAATCCAAATAGCATTTTTGATATTCAAATTAAACGTTTACATGAATACAAACGTCAACAAATGAATTTACTCTATATCATTCAACTTCTTCAAAAAATCCGCAGTGGTTATGTTCCTTCTACACCTATTACTTTCATTTTTGGCGCTAAAGCTGCACCAGCTTATATCATTGCTAAAGATATAATTCATGCTATCTTATGTCTTCAAGATATTATCGCTAAAGACCCTGTAGCTTCCAAATACATTCAAGTAGTAATGGTAGAAAACTACAACGTAACTAACGCTGAAAAACTCATTCCTGCTTGCGATTTCTCCGAACAGATTTCTCTTGCAAGTAAAGAAGCTAGTGGTACTGGTAATATGAAATTCATGCTCAATGGTGCTATTACAATCGGTACTGAAGATGGCGCTAATGTAGAAATTCATGAACTTGTTGGCGATGATAATATCTATATCTTCGGCGAAAGCAGTGATGATGTTATCGCTCATTACAACAACAATGATTATGATGCAGGAAAATACTATAATAATGATGAAATCATTAAAAATGCAGTAGACTTCTTAATTTCTGAAGAAATGACTTCTATTGGACAGACAGAAAATCTCCATCGTTTACATCACGAATTAATTTCTAAAGACTGGTTCATGAGTTTATTAGATTTAAAAGCTTATATTCAAACAAAAGACCAAGCATATAATGATTACGAAGACCGCTTAGCTTGGGCTAAAAAATCTTTAATCAATATCGCTAACGCTGGTTACTTCTCCAGTGACCGCACAATCGCTGAATATAATAATGATATTTGGCATTTAGACAAATAAGTCTAAACAAACTTAATAATTTAATTCTATAAAAAATACCTAATGAGCTATGTATAAAACAAAATTTATCACATAAACTCATTAGGTATTTTTTTTATTCTATATCTTTTTCACTGATTACCATGATTTTATTATCTTTTAATAATTTAGCAAATAATCCATTTCCTTCTACTAATGTATGGGAAAAAGTTCCATCATAAATTGTTTTACTGCCACATGTTGGACTATTCGCCTTCAATATAGCTAAATCTATATTTTTATCTTTTAATTTTTCCCATGCCATATCTACACCATGAAGAAAAATCTCTGTCATATCCTCATTATCCTGCGTTATGACTTTATTATCTTTTATTTCTACAGGCTTTCTAGGAATACTAAGTCCTGTCAATAATTCTGGGCAAATTTTATATACTTCTTTATCTTTTAACAAATGCTCTATTTCTTCATTATAATTATTTTTGCCATTATATTTACAATTATCACCTAAAAGACAAGCACTTACTGCAATCTTTGAACTTAAATATATTTTTAATTTATTTACGATTTTTTCATCAGCTGCAAGCCAATTCACACTATCTAATTCATCTTTTGTCAGCCACTTTGCCTCATCATGTATTTCTTCATTGATTACAAAATCATCTATATTACAAATATAGCAATCCATAATCATATGAAAATTAGGATACGTATAATCTATCGTAGCAAAATAGCTATCAATTTCAATATTAGCATTTAATTCTTCTTTTATCTCTCTAATTAATGCTGTTTTTTTATCTTCTCCTTCTTCTATCTTTCCACCGGGGAATTCCCAACCACCTTTAAACTCCCCATAACTTCTTTTAGTTGCCAAAATTTTATCTTTATCTTTAATTATAGCTGCTACAACTCTTATACTTTTCATATCTTCACCTTATATCTTAAATTTTAATTATATTTATATCACTCTTTCTATTATATTATTCTTATAAATCATAGTACAAGAAATTTATCAAAATAACCTTACCCAAAAATTGCAAATAAAAAAGAGTTTAACTTTATTTATCATAAAATTAAACTCTTTTCCCCTAAATTTTTATCCTATTAAAAAATTCGATTATAGAAATCATCACTATAATAAGCTCTATCACCATAAAATTTATAATTATAAGCCAAAGCAAAAGCTATTTCTCCTGCTGGCATAGATATACCTGTTTCTGCCCAACTACCTTGAGGATTTAAATATCTCCAATTATCATTATTATTAAAATCTACATACATCTGACCTAAATCACTATTATAGAAAAAACGATATGTCTGTACATTTTTTATTTCTGTGCTTCCTCTATCCGCATTATCTACACGCACTACATTAACAGCGATAATATATTGTGGTGGTTCATATTTTTGTACATTTAAAGAACTTCTATCCACATACCATGCTGAACCCATATGTCCATCACATAAAATAAAATTTTTATCTCCATATAAATGAGTAGGATAATTTGCAAATGCTGTACATGAACACATCATTATACTTAACATAGATAATAGCATAAAAAATTTTTTTAAACTTTTCATCATCAAGCACTCCTTAAACTTATAAATATTTATCTAAATTTATTATAAGTCTTTATATTTATTATGCCTATTCTATATAATCCTAATAATGAAACTAACTGTACTATATTTAATTAATTTAAATTAAATGCAAAAAGGCAAAATATAATATTTTACCATTATATTTTGCCTTAATTTTATTAATATGTGCCTACAGTTGTTTTGCCTGCAATTACTTTTTGTTCTTTTTCAAATTTTAATAAGCTATATTGGTCAAAATTAGTAGCTATCATAATAGTGATTGGATTATATCCAGCTTTTTTGATTTTTTCAATATCAATTTCTACTAATTTATCGCCAACTTTTACTTCGTCGCCAGCTTTGACTAAAACTTTGAAGCCATCGCCTTTCATATTGACTGTATCAATACCTATATGAATTAAAATTTCCATATCTGTATCAAGTTTAAGACCAAGAGCGTGTCCTGTTTCTTCCATTACCATCATAACAGAACCATTAGCTGGTGCTGTAATATATTTTTCAGTTGGAATAATTGCTACACCATCACCCATAGCACGAGAAGCAAATGCTTCATCAGGTACATTTTCAATAGATACTAAATCACCAGTTGCAAAAGCTTTCAAGCTTGGAGATTTATCTGTATTAGAAACTAATTCTTCTTTTTGAAGTACATCAGGACCTTGAAGTAAAGCTTCAAAACGTTCACGAACTTGTGGTACAGAAAGACCTACAATTACTTGAATAGCACAACCATTATGAACTAATCCATGAGCACCTGCTGCCATAAATACATTTGTATCTTTTACTAAGCTATCATCTTTTACAGTTACACGAAGACGAGTAGCACAGTTTGTAACATCTACGATATTATTTTTACCACCTAAAGCTTCTAAAAATGCAGCAGCTTTTCTATCACGTTCATCGCCTGCTACTTTTTGTTTATAATCAGCTTTAGTATAAAGTTTGTCTGCTTCTGGTTCGTCACCACGACCAGGAGTTTTCAAATCAAGTTTAATAATTAAAAATCTAAATACAACAAACCAAATACAAGTAAATACCAAACCAATAATAATTTGAGTAATATATGTCATATAATGATTATTAAATAATGGCACCCAGTTTTGGAATAAAGCACAGTCTAATACACCACCACCAAAGTTACCTGTTACACCAAAGAAATACATAGTAGCTGCTAAAGTACCGGCTAAAATTGCGTGAATTAAGAATAATACTGGCGCAATGAATAAGAATGTGAATTCAAGAGGCTCAGTAATACCACAAAGAACAGCAGTTATTACAGCTGGAATTAAAATTGCTGCAACTTTTTTACGACGTTCAGGTTTAGCTGTGAAATAAATAGCAAGTGCGATACCTGGACAACCGAAGATTTTACTCATACCATGAAGTGCAAATCCACCTTGAGGGAATAACTCAATAAGAGGTTTTGTAGATTGAGCAAATTCTTGAATATGTTGAAGCCAATAAGCCTGTATACCGCCATCAACAACGGCTGGACCAAAAATAAATGGAATATAAATGAAGTGATGTAATCCTGTTGGAATTAAAATACGTTCCAAGAAAGTATAAAGCCATACACCAAACACACCAGCAGAAGTCAAGAAATATTGAAGTGAAGCAATACCTGCTTGGAATTGTGGCCAAATCAAACAAAATAGATAAGCTACAGGTAACATTAAAACGAAACCAGCAACAACTACTAAGGAAGAACCTTTAAATAAGCCTAAATAGTCTGGTAAGTTTACATCAAATAATTTTCCATGTAAATATACAGCTAATGAAGCAATTACGATAGCACCAATCATACCAGTATCTAAAGTTTTAATATTAGCTACCATAGCAAGACCACTACCTGCTACTGCTTCTTTAGAAAAATCTACGCCAAAACTTGGACCCCATAAAGTCAACATTGCTTGTACAAAATAGTTGAAAATAATATATATCAAAAATGCTTCCATACATGCACGAGCATTATTTTTCTTCGCAAGCCCAATTGGTAAACCAATTACAAATAATAATGGTAATTGATTAAATACTGTCCATGCACCTTGTTCAATAATATACCAAAAATTATACCAAGCAGTGCCTTTTTCAGCTATAGAACCTAATATCATTGGATTTTTACACAAAATTGACAATGCTACAATGATACCAAAAACCCCAAACATTAATACTGGTGTAAACATTGCACCGCCAAAACGTTGAACTTTTTGCATTACAACATCCTTATTAAATGCCATTTCTCTCGCCAGCCTTTCTTTGCTCTCTTATTTAATTAATATTACTATTTATGTAAACCTTCTGAATACTTTATTCAAAAATCAAGGCACAAAGTAATATGCTCTGTGCCTTGAAATTTTAGTAATACAATTCTCTTAATATATATTTCTCTTTATTATTTTAATTCAGGCCAATAATCTTTATTTGCTTCAATTAAATCATCTAAAATAGCTTTTGCTACAGATGCACTTGGTACTGTTTTAGATAAAGTGAGTGCTTGCCATAATTTCTGATAGCTACCTGTAATCCATGCTTCTACAACAAGTTTTTCTACAGATACTTGCTGTTCCATCAAACCTTTTTGGAACTGAGGAATTTTACCGATGCAAACTTTTTCATAACCATTAGAACCAACGATACAAGGAATTTCTACCATAGCTGTTGGGTCAAAGTTAGAAATAGCACCATCATTTGGTACGATTAAAAGCATACGAGCTTTTTTGTTGAAAGCAATAGCTTCTGCAAGGTCTACGATATAGCTTGCATGGTCATCACTTTGGAATTTACAATCAACAGCTGTACCTTTTTCTACAATTTCTTTAGCTGCTGCAAATACATTTTTTTCACGATGTTCCATAACTTCATTTGCACGAGTATGGTCTGGATGTTGATTGTCATGATTAAATACATAATCAGAGAATAAGTAATATTTTAAATATGTGTTTGGTAATGTATCTGGGTCAACAGCATAAACATCTTTAGCTTTGCCAAAAGTATCATTCCAGCTAGCTTCATCATTATGAGCTTCTGGATTTACAATATAACCATATTTAGCAACATGTTCTTTGATACGTGGCATTAAATCATTACCATCTTTATCGCGGATATCACACCACCAACCAAAATGATTGAGTCCATAATAGCGAACAGTCATGTCTTTTCTGCCACCTGGAAGACCTAAAATTTCAGCCATTCTGTCTTCAATACCTACTGGCATATCGCAGATGTTGATGATTTTAGAATTTGGACGAAGTCTTCTAGTTGCTTCAGCTACGATAGCTGCTGGGTTAGAGTAGTTGAGCATCCAAGCATTTGGAGAATATTTTTCCATATAATCTAAGATTTCAATAACTCCACCGATAGAACGCATACCATAAGCAATTCCACCAGGGCCACAAGTTTCTTGACCAAATACACCATGTTTCATTGGAATTTTTTCATCTTTTTCACGCATTGCATATTTACCAACGCGAATGTGAGCCATTACAAAATCTATATCAGTGAATGCTTCTTTTGGATCTGTTGTATAAGAAAATGCAATTTCAGGTGCACGTTCTTTTAATAAGATTTCACATGCTTTAGCAATTTTTTCCTGACGTTCTGCATCATTATCATAAAATTTAATCTGACGAAGTGGGAAACGATCTGCATGATCTAAAAGCATCATTACAATACCTGGTGTAAAAGTACTTCCGCCACCTGCAATTACAATTGAAGATTTTTTCATAATTAAAACCCCTTTTCTTTAATCATAAATTTCATTTATGTATTAGTTTTTGTTTTTTATCAACCTCATGGCTATATAATAATCTAATACATTCATAAATTCAATAGTTTCAAGGGTTTTAGGGTTTTGTTACCTTCACTTGCACTTTATCACAGCCTATGTGATATATCACATCACTATTAAAACACTATATATACTATAAATACTAATACTTTTATAATTCTCAAAAACTAATATAAATATTTACCAAATGACTTTATCACATAAAAAAATCAGCCTCAAATATCTTTAACAATATTTTCAGCTGATAATTTATATCATATTTTTTACTCATCTACTGTCAATGTATTTTGACAAATACGATGCAATAATTTAAATAATGCATATCTTTCTTCTGCCGTTAAGCCCTTCAATGCTTTTACACGATGTTTTGTTACTCGTTTTTCTAAAAAATCATAAAGCTCTATCGCATGTTCAGTAAGAAATATATATTTTTCTCTTTTTCCTTGAATGCGTTGACGCTTAACAAGATTTTTTTCTTCCATCTTTTTTATTGTTTTAGATATAGCCGCTGGTTCTACATTCAAACAATTGGCCAATTCTAACTGTGATATATTATCATGTTCTTTAACCATTTTCAAAATAGACCACTCAGAACTATATACATCTGCTGTATAAATCTCACTATTAAGCGTTTTTGAAAAAGCTCTCATCGTTTGATAAAGTTGATGAATTAATAAATCATCTAATCTATCATCTATTTGAGGATATTTTTCACTATCCACTTCTTTTATCCTATCCATATCATACTAATTCCTTTCTGCTAACTATATTCTTCGTTATAGCAGAAAATCTCTTATATGACAACTCATATTTTTATTTAAGCGAGTTCTTCCTGTTGATTTTGCTTTTTTACTTTCTTTTGTAAAACGAAATGATTAAACATGAAGAATGCTATAAATATTACCATAACACCGATTACATAATAATACATATTAACATAACCAATTGAACCAGCTACACTGCCTAATAAGATAATACCACTGCTTGTACCAATATCTAACATATTATAAAAAGTAGCACTAGCACCACTACGACGGTCTGGAGTAACAACATTAAGCATCCATGTCATAAGAGAAGGTAATAATAAACCGCCTCCAAAACCATAGAATACAGAAGCTACTAATAATACAGTTAAAGATTGTGCTGAAACTAATATTCCTAATCCAATCAAATACAAAATACCGCCTGGTAAAATTACCCAGAAGCCACCTTTACTATCAAAAATGCGCCCACCAAAAGGTCTAGAGATAAATACAAATATAGTACCAACTATAAAGAATAAACCTGCATTTTCAATACCTACTTCACTAGCCATCATTGCAATAAAAGTATTTACACTGCCATATGCTGCACCAAATAAAATTGTCAATATTGAAGGTATTCCTGTACCATATTCACACAACTTATGACGGATAGACATATGCTTTTTCTCAGCTGGTAAAGGAGCTTCTTTCGCATTACATAATTTTGCACTAACAGCAGCCAAAAAGGTAACTATCATTGAAGTAAAAAATAACATATTCGCACTAAAATCAGTCAATAACATAACACCTAACGCAGGAGCTACAGCCATAGCCACTGTACTACCAAGACCAAAATAACCAATGCCTTCTCCACGTCTTTGAGCTGGAATTACATCAGCAACCAAAGCAGCTGCAAAAGTCGTACTAAGACCAAAACCTATACCATGCAAAATACGTGCTGCTATCAAAGAATAAACTGATGTAAACATATCATAGCTCAAAGTAGCTAAAAAAGAACAAAGCAAACCTAAATATAAACATTTCTTCTTACCAAATTTACGCACACCTGCATCTGTGAATAAACGAATAAATATTGCAGAAAAACCAAAAATTCCTGTTATAATTCCAATTTCTGCACCACTAGCTCCAATTGACGCAGCATATAATGGTAAAGTAGGTAATAAAAAATGAAAACCTGCAAATAATAATCCATTAGCACCAACTAAAGTTATAAAATTTCTTGTCCATAATTTTATATTTGACATTTTACCCTTCCTTTCAATAATCCTCATGAATTAACTAGTTAACTAATAAGCTATATTTATAATTAACTAGTTAATTATAAGACAATATTTAATATAAACTTTATGATTTAACATGTCAATATATCTTAAAAATGTTTATTTTATAAAATATTTCCAAATCTTCTAAATACAATAAAAACAGTATTTTAAAAATATAAAATACTGTTTAAAGTTCATTACTCTATTTGTTCTGCACAATATTGGCTATAACTAACAAACCACATTTCTACTGCCAAGAAAAAACCTAACATAGACTTATATTCAAAATCTACAGTAGCTGGCAAATCTATAGGCGTAACATATATATTTTCTGTACTAAGTGTTGCTAATGTATTGCTTTTTAATTGTGTCAAAGAAATAATCGGTATTCTTTGTAAATGAAGTTTTTTAGCAAGTTCTACAACATTTTTAGACTCTCCACTTAAAGAAATAATAATAAATAAATCATCTTTTCTTACATTTCTTATAACAGTTTTAAACTCATCTGGACCTTTTATCTCATAAACTAAAACATTACAATTTACGAATAAACGCAAAATTTCACTAGCAACATTTTTCTGTACATGACCTGAAGCATAGACAAATATTCTTTTAGCATTATGTAATAATTTATTTAATCTTGTGAAATCTTGTTTTGCTATCTCTTCCCCTACATGTTTACATAAATTTACTGTTGCTTGAGCAATATCCATTGATGGCTTTTCTCTTGCTTGACTTATTTCCATTTTTAACATCATTTTCAAATCACTAAAACCATCAAGACCTAATTTCTTAGCAAAACGAAGCACTGTTGTTCGTGAAACATTACAATTATCAGCTATATCATAAATAGAAATGTAACAACATTCTTTTTTATGTGCATAAATATAACGCCATACGATTAAATCTGTCGGATTTAATTTATCCAATTTATTATTAACTAACTCTTCTAATTTCATTTGAATATCTCCTTAAAAACATAATTTAATATATATTCTTTATAACAATTAGAAATCCCTATTTTAACTAAAAATTTTATAACCTTTTTTTTACTTCCCTATGCACCTAATCCTCTTAATTTTAGTTACTCCTTGATAAACACCTTAAAAATTAAATTTTCAAACTATTCTTTTGAAATAATTAGCATCGTCATAATAATATTCTGTAAAAGCACTCTATTAATAACAAAAGCCGTTACTACTACAAAAAATTGAATATACATCAATTGATATACATGCAAGTAGTAAATACATTTATAATATTAAATATTTTGCCTACACTCATACTTTTATATTTTTGCACCAATAATAGTTCATACCAATACCTATACCACAAAGAACTCCGCCAGCAATACTCGCAGTGATATTTTCAGGCAAAAAAATTTTTCTGGTACTGGTACACTACTCAACAATAAACTATAACATACTACACAAGAATAATTTTAATAATAAAATCTCTACCAAAACATTTTAAAGAAATATATACTAATGGTAAATTGAGCAAAAAATAAATAATCCCTGTATGATTACCTTTACCCCAATCAATCTCTATTATATTTTCTATCAATCATTATCTGAGAAATTCCCCAAAACCACCATTATATAAATCACAAGGCAATATAAATATATTAAATCCTATAGAATATAGCAATGAATATAATATATCCCAATACTTTCATATCAAATAATGACTTTAAACATAATTTTAATTGCATATTTTTATCTTTTTCTAAAACATCTATTCTTATAGACAAATAAAACCCAGAGCATTTTGCCCTAGGTTTTATCTATTATTATCTTATTTAGGGAGTAACCCTTTTTGTACTAAAAATTCATGTGCTACTTCATGAGCATCTCTACCTTCTACATCTACAGCATAATTCATATTTCGCATTTCTTTATCAGATATTTGACCATCTAATTTAGAAAATACATCTTTTAATTCTGGATGTTGTTCTAATAGTTCTCCTCTAGTAAATGACACTGCATAAAATGGTGGAAAAAATCCCATATCATCAGGTAATCCTTGTAAATTCATTTTTTTCAGCAAAGCATCTGTAGAAAATGCATCTATTACATCGACTTCTCCATTTGTCACTGCTTGATAACGAATAGTAGCATCTAAAGCTCTTACATCTTTAAATTTTGTACCAAATTTTGCTTCTAATCCTGGTAAACAATCTTCACGATGTAAAAATTCAGCTGTACAACCAAGTATTACATCATTAGAAATGGCTAATAAATCAGAGGCTTCGGGCATGATTGTGGGTAAGTAGCCTCTGCCTCGCCCACTGTTTTTAACAAGCACATATTGAAAAGCCACCCTGACTCCTGTATAGTATCAGCGACCAAACATCAACGATAAAGGAGAATCAAGATGGCTTCTGCTGATACCTTATGCAAAAAACTTCTCAATGTCAAGAACACAGTTGTAGAATCTTACAACTTCTACAATGATGTGGATGGTGTCACACATCTTCGGATCAAGGCTCGTCCTACTGCTTGGCATCAGGATGACTGCCCTTTCTGCGGGAGAAGACACCTCCCCAGATACGATCGTCCGACCAAGAAAAATAAGATCTGGCGTGGACTGGACTTTTCAGGAATCATCGTTGAGATCGAAGCGGCTACCCATCGAATCATCTGCCCGGAACATGGTGTTATCACCGCTGCTGTTCCGTGGGCGTATGCCCAGAGCAATTTCACAAAGGATTTCGATCTGACAGTTGCATGGCTTGCCACATATTTACCGCGCAGCGCTGTGTCTAGCTACATGCGGATCGACTGGCAGACCGTTGGAAATTGCATGTCCAGAGCTTTGCGAGACCTGGAGCCGGAACGAGCCAGGCGTTTGAACGGATTGGTGAATATCGGTATCGATGAGACTAGTTACCGGAAGGGGCACAAGTACATCACGATAGTCGTAAATCACGATACCAATACAGTTGTCTGGGTCGCCGATGGCCACGGCAAATCTGTGCTCGAACAGTTTTATAAAAGTCTCACTGACGATCAGCTCGCCAGCATCAAAGTTGTTACTGGTGATGGAGCACGTTGGATCACCGACTGCGTCAATGAGTTTACTCCTGATTGTGAACGCTGTGTAGATCCTTTCCACGTCGTCGAGTGGGCTATGGAGGCGCTTGACGCAGTCCGTAAGGATCGCTGGCGTGTTGCCTATGAGAAGGCAAAGCAAATGTCCAGGGATAATCCACAGAAGCGAGGCCGTCCGAAGGCCGGTGACAAAATCGTCTCCGAAGTTCAGGCGGCTAGAGCCAAGGCATCCGAAATCAAGAATTCCAGCTACACGCTTGGCAAAGCTCATGAGCACCTGACCGAAAAGCAGCAGATCCGGCTGGATATAATCCAGGCGAAGGATCCTCAGTTGTACAGGGCTTACTGTCTAAAAGAATCACTGCGGCTTCTGTTAAAGTCAACTGATGTTGAGCAGGCGGAGGCTGAGTTGAAACACTGGCTCTGGTGGGAGAGCCATAGCAGAATACCTGCTTTCAAAGCTCTCTACAAAAAGATCAAACGTCACAAGAAGCATATCCTTAATACGATCTGCCTCGGTCTGAGTAATGCGAGAATCGAAGCAACTAACAACAAAATCAAGCTGATCATCCGTAAGGCATATGGCTTTAGGAATATTCAAAACCTGATGGATATGGTGTACCTAGTATGCTCAGATATCCGCATCCCACTTCCTAATCGAAAGTCGAATGTCCCCAATGTAGCTTGATTACAAGGGAAAGCGGCATTTCTTACCCACAGGGATGCCAGAAGAGCCATAAATCACTCATTTTCTCTAGATTGTGTTCTTTAGCAAAATCCGGACGAACACTTAACACATAAGTATTATTAAAACCTAATGGTTTAGATGTTACTACATTATGTTTATTTAATAATGTCTCTGATACTTGATTATATACTACTTCTGAATTTGAATTCATTGGCAATTTACAAAAATTCATCAAAGCTGTACCTGAATACTCCACAAAAGTATCAATATCACCATTTGTCAAAGCGCTAAAGCAAAAATCTGCGCCATTTAAGTTAAAACGACGTTCTACTTTAAAATCAGTATAATGTTCAATTAAATCTTCATACATATATCCCAAAATAAATACTTCTGTAAAATTAGATGTACCTACTACAATTGTTTTCTGAGTAGCATCTTTTATATAAGCATAACCCTTGACACCAAGTGGCATTATCATCAATAAAGCACATAGTCCTGCTACTACTACTTTTTGGAATGTATGTTTTTCTAATTTATCATTTTTTATTTGTCCTACAGGTTTTAACCCTTCTGGCACTAATAGATTTTCAGCTTTAGCTAACATATAATCAATTAATAAAGCTAGAATTGAGGCTGGAATAGCTCCTAATAAAACCATATTGATATTAAGACCTATAAGCCCCATATTAATAAACCAACCTAAGCCGCCAGCTCCAGCAAAAGCAGCAATAGTCATTGTTCCCACAGCTGCTACCGTACTAATTCGTATTCCTGCCATAATAAAAGGCATAGCAAGTGGCATTTCTACTTTAATTAATTTTTGCCAACTAGATAAACCTATCCCTTCTGCAGTTTCTCTAAGTTTAGGATCAATACTGCTAATACCTGTATAAGTATTTTTTATAATTGGCAATAAAGCATAAATTATTACCATGATAATAGCAGGCTTTTCTCCAATACCTACAAATGGTACAGAAAATGCTAACAAAGCAATACATGGTATACTTTGCATTAAATTTGCTATTCCAATAACTATATTTGACGCAGTTTTATTTCTAGTTATCAAAATACCTAATGGTACCCCAATGGCTATAGATAATAATACTGCCATTGTAGTCATGTTCATATGCTCCATAAAACGAAGCCATACATCTGGATATTTATCTAAAAATAAAGCTAGTAATGAACTATTCATGCTAAAATTCTGTCCTTTTGTCTTACACTATCTTGATATTGGCGACTAAGCACTGATAATAGCCTACTTTTTGTTAAATAGCCTACTAATTCATTTTTTAAATCCAATACTGGAACAATTCCAAAATGAATATAATCTACTGCATTAGTAATTTCTTTTAATGAAGTATTTTCATATACTACATGATAATCATCTGATATAAAATTTTTTAAAGAACCACTATATGAATCAAAATTCTGTAAATCAGCTAGCCATACAATTCCCAAAAATTTATTATCTTCTGTAACTAGCACACTATCAACATGAGCATGATTCATTACTTGCAATGCTTGAATAATTGTTCTATCTACAGAAATTTTGCATGGATTTTTCAACATAATATCACTAGCTTTGATAAATTCTGAATTAGACCACAATCTATTTTTGCCCACAAAATTTTGTACATATTCATTGGCAGGATTTTTCAAAATATTTTCTGGAGTATCATATTGTACAATCCAACCTTTTTGAATAATACATATTTTATCAGCTAATTTTATAGCTTCGTCCATATCATGAGTTACAAAGACAATAGTCTTCTTAAACTGCTTTTGCAAATTTACTACAGCATCTTGTAAATCGCTACGTGTTACAGGGTCTAAAGCACTAAATGGCTCGTCCATTAAAATAATATCTGGATTAGTAGCAAAAGCTCTAGCCACACCTACACGTTGTTTTTGTCCCCCAGATAACTGACATGGATATAGATATTTATAACTGTTGGGCTCTAAATCTACCATTTTCAATAATTCATCAACACGATTTTCTATATTATTATTATCATAATTACTTATTTTCAACACAGTTGCAATATTATCATAAATCGTCATATGTGGAAATAATCCTGCATCTTGAACTACATACCCCATGCGTCTACGAAGCTCTAAAGTATTTTGCTGATGTATTGAAACATTATCTATCTTTATTAAACCTCTATCCACAGTCTCCAATTTATTTATAGTTTTCAATAAAGTAGTCTTTCCACAACCAGATGAACCTATTAACACCACAAATTCTCCATCGTTGATTGTAAAATTAATCTTATGTAGTACAAGCTTTTCTTTATAAGCCTTGTCTACTTCTTCAAATGTAATCACAATAGTCCTCCTAATTGATAATTGAGATTACGTATATCCTACCTTAAATAACATAAAAATAGCCTTAATACTTATCAACATAGTATTAAGACTATATAAAAATTCATTTAATGACGGATTGTATAATGAAGTGCGACACCTAGAAAAATAAAAAACTCATTATGAATTTTC
>ERZ859817.9-NODE-9-length-125223-cov-15.870127_pt1 | contig 125223 bp, 124 predicted proteins | sample MGYA00509986_ERZ859817 | MGnify/ENA primary metagenome ERZ859817 (study PRJEB30046, sample SAMN00715155) | human gut metagenome | study: EMG produced TPA metagenomics assembly of the A metagenome-wide association study of gut microbiota in type 2...
CAAGTATCGTTTGTATCCAAGAATCCCCTGCCTTTAGGCATGGGGAGTATGTCAATTTCTCCTCTATCGAACTTATGGGAGCAGTATTGATTTTAAGTACAGTATTTATCTTAGCTAAAGCAAAATAAGAGGCTAAAATTAGCCTCTTATTTTTATTTTCATCTATATTTTTCTGTTTTTATGCCCCAAAACAAATAAATAATATGTATTATCCAAACGGTAAGCATAACATATTGTACCCAAAAGAATTCATCTGGCATAAAATAATAACCTATGCTCATTATTACTGTTACCATAAAAAGCACCTTGAATTTTGCCTTTATACTCATTGCTCGCTTTTGCACAAAATCTGCCAAATGTTTTTTATATAAATCAGTTTGCCTAAACCATTGATGTAATCTCTGTGAACCTTTGGAAAAACAATATAGAGTCAATAAATAAAAAGGTACTGTTGGTAATAATGGCAATATAATCCCTATAGTTCCTAATATAAAGCTTATACAACCTAAGCTTATCCAAAAATATCGCATCAAGATTTTATATGATAATTCCACTTTGCACCTCATTAAATAAATGATAACAATTTTCAATAAAATTATATCATAATATACTGGAATTATCTTCTATTATTTAGCAATTATCCTTTAATTGTTTTTCTATTATCGTATTTAAAATAAATCATACTTGCCACAGTAGCTATTACAGCTATAATACCTTCAAGATAAAAAGCTATATTTAGATTATATATTTCCGCAATATTACCAGCTATCATTGGGACTATCGTCATTCCCACTGCATAAATAGCTTGATAATATCCCATAGCTGTAGAACGTTTTTCGATAGGAACATTCTTCATTGCTTCTGAAGTACAAAAAGAAAAAACAATCCCTATAGATAATCCCGCTAATATTTGAATTGCAATCAATAAATTAGGCGAAAAAATATTGGGCACAGCAAAACAATATATAGCTAAAACGAATAAAATAAAAGGTATCCAAAGTGATGAACCCAATCGTCTGGCAAAATTACTTGCTGAGAAATAAGAAGCAAGCACTGCTACAATAATATATACGATGGATAATAGACCAATTTGAAATGCACTCGCATTTATTTCATGAGCAATCTGCGTTGTAAAACTCATACAAGTAGCCATTAAGATACCTTGTTGAACTAATGCCAATATCGAAAAGAAAATCAATCTTTTATCTACATAAACTTTTATTAAATCTGATGTTTTCGGTACTATTTTTACTGTCTTTGTTTTTTGCTCTTTAATACCAAAAGATAATAATATCGCTGGCACACCACTACAGATACTCAATAAACATAAAAAATTCATACCTAAATGATTATAGCTCAAGGTACTTAAAACAAAACCACCTAAAACGCCTATATTATTAGCAGCCATAATAAGACCCATTGCTCGCTGTAGATTTTCACAAGTGAAATAACTAGCATATAAAACCATGAAAGAAATCCACATAGCTGAAGCAAAACCAGATAATATATTTCCCACTAAAAAACCTGTTTGCGGTTCTAAAATAATGCGAAATACAGAAGCTAGTGCTGAAGCTGTAACTCCCAAAATGATAAATAATTTATGACGACCATTTTTATCTGCCATAATGCCAATGGGCATTCTCAATACCATTTGTGAAAAACCATATATACCTATGATTATGCCAATCATGCTAGAAGAAACCTGCATAGTTGATAAATATGGTGTTTGAAAAGGCACATATACATATTGAGCAAACCAAAATAGTACAACTATTATCAACAACAAATTTTTCTGGTAATTTAATTTACTTTTGTCCATGAAAAATCTTTTTACTCCTTTCATTTTGGATTAAATTTTTAAAATAAAAATCGCCTTAAATTAAGGCGATTTTTTTATTTATAAATTATACATATGATTTAAAGGGCCACTGCCTTTTCCTAAATCCAAATTAGCTTTTAATGCTCCTGTGATATAATCTTTAGCATTTTTAATGCTTGTAACTAAATCATGACCAGCAGCTAAATTAGAAGCAATCGCTGATGATAAAGTACAGCCTGTACCATGAGTATTTGGATTGTCTATGCGTTTACCTTCAAACCAATGAATTTCTCCATGGTCCCAAAGCAAATCATCTGCTGTATCTTCCAAATGACCACCTTTAATTAAAATAGCAGTCGGTATCTTTTGCGAAATAGTCTGTGCTGCTTTTATGCAATCTTCTTTTGTATTGATAGCAAAGCCACATAAAACTTCTGCTTCTGCTAGATTTGGTGTAATCACTGTAGCTAATGGTAATAATTTTTCAATTAAAGTATTTGCCGCATCTTCTTCCATCAAACGACTACCAGCTGTAGAAACCATTACTGGGTCAGCAACGATATTTTTAGCTTTATATTCTACTAATTTATGAGCAATCATCTCAATGATTTCTTTATTTGCTACCATACCGATTTTAACTGCATCAGGATAAATATCTTGGAAAATACAATCCAATTGTCTGCCAACAAAGTCAGCCCCTGCATCTAAAATGCCGTACACACCAGTTGTATTTTGAGCTGTAAGAGCTGTAATTGCACTCATTGCATACATTTTATGAGCAGTAATTGTCTTTATATCTGCTTGAATACCTGCTCCACCACTACAATCTGAACCTGCTATTGTCAAAACTTTTTTCATTTCATTCATCTCTATCATCTCTTTTCATATTTAGCCATAGCTTCTAACTGTTTACCAGTCATATTATAAATAGCATCAATTAAATAATTTCTAAAGCTAGCATTGCCATCTAATTCGCCCATGCGTTTTTGAGCGATTTCACCTGCTACACCCATAGCACAAAAAGCTGCTAGTGTAGCCATCAATTTATTATCTTTATTCGCTGCTAAATAAGCTGTAGTAAATGCTGATAACATACAGCCACTACCTGTAATTTTACTCATGATTTTATGTCCATTATAAATCACATAAGCATCTTTACTATCAGCCACAATATCAATGACACCACTAATAGCAATAATAGCATCCATATTTTTAGATAATTGCTTAGCAAATTTTACATATTCTGTTAAATTTTCTTCAGTAATGCTATCTCTTATATCAGCATCTACACCACGAGTTGAACCACTGCCATTTGCTAAAGTTTTTATTTCAGAAATATTACCGCGAATTACATCAAATTTTATATTTTTTACTAATTCAACAGCAGTGCGAGTGCGAAGTTCTGACGCTCCTACACCTACAGGGTCTAATAAAACTGCATGACTTAATCTATTAGCCGTCCAACCTGCTTTATGCATAGAATTAATTGTTCTTGAATTCAACGTACCAATATTTATATTTAAACCATTACAAATGCTGGTGATTTCTTCTACTTCATTGATATCATCAGCCATAATAGGTGATGCTCCACAAGCTAATAAAATATTTGCACAATCATTTACAGTAACATAATTAGTAATATTATGTATTAATGGAGAATTTTTACGCACATTCTCTAAACATTCTTTCAACAAAATAATCAGCCTCCTTTTTATTATTTTCATTCTACAATATTCACAAAATGCCTGCAATGAAAAAGCTTTTTGTTTAACTTGACTCCATTAAAATTAACTTAATTTACAGATTTAGCTTTTACTAAATTAAAATTAAGTATTAATATTGCCGAAATAATACATATCATACCTAATATCTTCGTTAAATCAAATACTTCCTGAAAAAATATCAATCCCACTATAGCTGATACAATAGGTTCAATCGTAGCTAATATTGAAGCTTTTCCTGCCTCTAATTTTTTTAGCCCTGTAGTATAAAGTAAAAACGGCATTACTGTACAAAAAATAGCCAATCCAATTGTAGCTATAACAGCTTGCAAATTCAAAAGCTCATTTACATGATATATAATTCCAGACAAAGGAATACTTCCGATAGCTGCCACTACAAAAGTATAAGTAATAATAGTTACTGCTTCATATTTATCTATTATCATCTTGCTAAAAATACTATATAACGCATAACCAAAACCTGCACCTAAACCTAATAATATAGCCTTGCCACTCAAAGTTACTTCTTGAGAAAATGCTCCTGTAATAAAACATAAACCAATAATAGTTATAAATAAAGCTAATACTTTCCGCTTATTCAATTTTTCATGAAAAAAGAAAAAAGACATTATCATCACAAATATAGGTGCCATATACAATAAAAGTGCAGGAATTGCCACACCGCCAATGACTTCAATCGCTTCAAAATAACAATAATTAAAAAAGATAATACTAAAAATACCTGTACCTAAAAAATAAATTATATCCTTAAATTCAATTTTTAATTTACTTCTATCAAAAATACTTAAATAAATAACTAAACATAAAGCTGAAAAGAATACTCTTATCGCTACACATTGCAACGAATTAAAACCTAAATCCTTTAATAAACTGATGAAAATAGCAATAATTCCCCATAAAATGCCCGCACTAGTAATACAAACAACACTATTCACTACATCAACTCCTTTATAAATTCAAAATTATAAAAGCCTTCTTCTCATTATTTTACCTAAATTACAGATTAAATATCAAATTGACATAATGCTTATACTTGCTTAAAATTAACTTAACGAGCTAAGAAATTGTGGTGATTATATGTATCAAGAAGAACGTTTATATCAAATCATGAATTTATTACGCAAGAAAAAAAGTCTGTCTAAACAAGAAATCATGTCTACATTCAATATTTCTCGAGATACAGCTAGACGCGATATCATCTGTTTAGTAGAACAAAAAATCGCTTTACGCACACATGGTGGTATCACCTTACCTACAGTGCAACTTCGTCAAAGCTTCAAAGAACGAGCAAATTTAAAAAACTTCAATAAAGATTTATTAGGCAAAGTAGCTTCATCATATATCAAAAAAAATGCTATTTGCTATTTAGATACATCGACAACAGTTCAATATATGTGCAAATACATCAAAGAAAAATCTACTATATATAGTAATTCCATTGACATCATTGAACAATTAAAAGATAACGCTGCTTTAGATTTACACTTATTAGGTGGCAAACTCAATCCTGTAAATCGCTATTTCTATGGCAGTGAAACATTAGCCACACTTGATAATATCCGTTTTGATATCGCCTTTTTAGGTGCTGCTAGTATTACTGAAGATGGCTTTTACACCTTTGAAAATGAAGATGCTGCTATCAAACATTTGATTGCCAAAAATTCTACACTTACCTGTGTACTTGCAGATTCTGGTAAATTTCTGCTACAGCCTGCTTATAAATTTGGTAAATTAAGTGATGTAGATATTGTTTTGACTACAAAAATGCCACCAAAAGCCATAGTTACAGCATTAGCTAAAGCTAATTGTTCACTATTTTGGGATTTCAATGATAAAGTTAAAGGAGAAAATATTTTATGACTATAAAACTCATTGCCTTAGACATGGACGGTACTTTACTCAATCGACAAAAACTTATTCCTGAAAAAAATGCTTTAGCCATAAAAAGAGCTATGGATAAAGGTATTTATGTAACTATAGCCACTGGTCGTATGCCTGCATCTGCTTCTTATTTTGCTAAACAATTAAATATGAACTGTCCTGTAGTATCTTGTAATGGTGGTGTTGTTAAAGATTTAAATACAGGAAAAAGCATCTATGAAGCTCATTTTTCTAAAGATACTATAACTGAATTAATATCTATTTGTTATCAAAAAAATTGGTATATTCGTTGGTATATTGGCGATACAATTTATGTTCGCTATGTAGATATGGATATGTTCCCTGCTTATAAAACTACAAAAGGATTAAACATAGTAGAAGTCGGCGAGGATTTTGAAAAATATACGGAAAATGTTACGCAATTAGTCGTTTGTGATTTAAATGGAAATATCCAAAAAATACAAGATGAATTATCAAATATATTTAAAGATAAAATCGGTTTACAGCAAAATACTGAATATACTATGGATATAACACTACCTAATATCAATAAAGCTGTAGGCTTAAGTAAATTAGCTCAGTATCTGCAAATAGATAAAAGTGAAATCATGGCCTGTGGTGATGGTGATAATGATTTAGCTATGATTGAGTATGCCGGTCTTGGTGTTGCCATGGGAAATGCTATTGATGATGTAAAAAATATAGCTCAATTTATCACCAAAGATTGCGATGAAAATGGTATAGCGTACGTTATTGATAAGTTTATATAATAAAAAAGCTTGGCGATAGCCAAGCTTTTTTTTATTTTTCTAATCCATATTTTTTAATATAACGATATAAAGTAACACGACTTACACTCAAAAGATTAGATAAACGGCTTACGTTTCCGCCAGCTGCTTTCCATGCTTTAAGAAATATTTCTTTATCTGTTTTCCATTTATTATCTGGTTTTACGCTACCCATTAAATTAATATCTGTAGGATAGATTTCATGTCCACTTGTATTGAAGAATGAATATTCTAATACGCTTTGTAATTGTTTGATATTTCCTGGCCAATCATAAGTTCTCAATACTTCTAAAGACTCTGGTAATAAAACTTTTGGCTCCATTTGATGTTGTTTAGATAATTCTTCAATGATGTTAATAGATAACATTGGAATATCATCTCTACGAGAACGAAGTGATGGCACACGTATAATACTGCGAGAAATTATATTAAATAATTTTTCATCGAATTGACCTTTTTCAGTCAAACGTCTTAAATTTGCATCACTTGCAGCAATAATGCGTACATCAATACTACGTTCTAAGCTTTCACCAATACGATGAGTTTTCTTTTCGGATAAAGCTTTAGCTAACATTTTAGCAATAGAGCTTGGTAATTTTTCGATTTCATCAATAAATAAAGTACCTTTACTTGCTAATTCTAATTTACCTGGATGACTAACATCAGAATCTGTAGCTGCACCAAAGATATCTTGTTCCAATAATTCTGGTGTAGAATCTGCACAATTTATAGAAATCAATGGACCTGCCATACGCATACTAGCCATATGGATACCATGAGCTAAACGCTGTTTGCCAATACCAGCTTCACCTTGTAATAAAATATGATTTTTATTACGAGCTACACGATAAGCACGTTCTTTCATCTGTACAAAAGCTTTACTTTCTCCCACCATAGAAGATAAGCTATATTTTGCTGTATAACCAGAAGCATGAGCTACTAAAGTACGTAAATCTTCAATTGGCATAGATACTGTAACTACACTTTGTACATCTTCATCATCTTCAGAATTTTTCAATGGCACAACAGTAGTGATATCTTCATAAGTTTTATTATTAGTAATCCATGTAGTTTCACGATTATAGCAAGAAATACCTTGGAAACCATCATAAATAGGAGTATGTGTATAATTTAATACAATATCTTTTAAATGAGCTGTCTCTTTATTTTCATTTATAGCATTAATAGCGGATAAACGTTCTTCACCCATGCGATTTGCATAAACAATTTTATCTTCAGACATAATATGATATACAGCAAATGGCGCTGCATCTAAAATAGCTTTTTGAGCTTTAATATTCAAAGATTGTCTAATATTTAATTCTAAAGCAGTTTTTAATGTAAATAATAATGCTAAAACTACATCTTGAGGAATTTTTTCATATTCCATTACAGTTAAAGACACGATATATGTTAATTCCCCATTGACCATAATTGGCACAGAACCACTATTCATTTCATGTAATTCTTCAAGCCAAATTTCTGGGCCAAATACCCAAAATGGTACTTTATGTTCTTTTACAATATTGCAACTAAGTGTACCTACGTTTTTCGTAGTTAAGCTTACGCCTTCCAATCTATCAATAAGTCTTGATGTTGGATTGGCATATTTTTTTAGTACAGTACATTCTGAATCCATGATAGTTAAACATAGATTATATTCATGTAAAAAGTCCACAATACTGTCGATAAAATTATCTAAATACTCAATAGCATCACTGTGTTTGCTTTGTAATTGAGCCAATTCATATGCTGATAATCTAGCAGTTGCTGGAATTTTTTTAGGATTAACTTGATATTGCTTAGATAATTCCCATGATTCTTTTATCCATGGATGTACATTAGGGTCAGTTATACCCTTATTTATAAAAATTTTGTAATAATTTATTAATTTTTCTCGATTTCGATGTTCTCTAATCATAATATTTATAAACCTCTATTCTGTAAAGTTTGTCGCCTAAAATCTTTAAGATACTAACTATTTTAACAAGTGTGTAACAAACTATCAATTATTTTCGAAAAAAATAATAACATTTGTACAAAAAATATTGTTTATTTGTTAACTTGTGAGCTAAAATTATATTTGTTATACTTTATTCATAAATTAAAATGTTGAGGATGGTTTTTTCTATGGCTAGAATGAGTAAACGAATTAGTAATAAAATTACTAAAACAAAAGAACAACAAAATGCACCTAAAGAACAGAAAAAGTACGGTAAAGATATTTGGTTAATCCTATTAATCGTCATTAACTTCTTATTATTAGTAACTATGTGGGAAAGTTTAATTTTAGCTCCAATAAGCTTTGCTACTTACTTAGTTTTAGAAATTGCTTTAGTAATTATGTATGCAAATCGTCATGCAAAAGTGTCTGATAATGTTAGAGAATGGCTCTATAAGGCACAGATTTTCTTTATGGGTATTATTTTACTTTTATTCTTATATACAGTAGTTGCTTATATATTCGGTTAAAATAAAATATAAAACAAAAAGGCTAGTTAGATATAATCTAACTAGCCTTTTTTATAACCGAATTAATAATTGTTTGCTTTGATTTCAAAGAATGCTTTTGGATGAGCACATACAGGACAAATTTCTGGAGCTTCTGTACCTTCATATACATGACCACAGTTTGAACACATCCAAATCATTTTTTCATTGCGTTTGAAAACTTTATCTTCTTGAATATTTGCTAATAATAAATTGTAACGAGCATCATGTTCTTGTTCAATTTTGGCAACCATTTCAAAGAGGTTAGCAATGCGAGTGAAACCTTCTTCACGTGCTACTTTTGCGAATTCTGGATACATAGAAGTCCATTCTTCATGTTCACCAGCAGCTGCTGCTTTTAAGTTTTCTTCAGTAGTACCAATTTTATCTACTAATTTAAACCAAATTTTAGCATGTTCTTTTTCATTTGCAGCTGTTTCTTCAAAAATTTTAGCAATCTGAACATAACCATCTTTTTTTGCTTTAGAAGCATAGTACGTATATTTATTACGTGCCTGAGATTCACCAGCAAATGCCGCCCATAAGTTTTGTTCTGTTTTACTGCCTTTTAATTCCATTCAAATCGCTTCCTTTCCAATTTACTCTCTTACTTTTTAAATCTAACTAAAAAATAATTATTATTAATTAATATTATATACTATTTTTCTTGATAGTCAAGATATTTTCATATATTTAAATATAATTTGTTTTAAAATATATATTGTATACATTTACACATTTACACTTTTTTTGTTATATAATAGATGTCATGACTGATATTGAATGTAGCAAATAACAAATTTATTGTTACTAATATTTATGTTTATTTTATGTATATATTTAAAAGTTTAGGAGTGTAATTTTGAAGAACATTATTTACTTAAAAACACAAAGGTGCAAAGGCTGCGGTATTTGCGTGGCTTTTTGTCCGAAAAAGGTTTTGCAATTAGATGTATTAAATCATTGTCAGATTGTTAATGCTGATGCTTGTATTGGTTGTGGACAATGTGAATTACGTTGCCCAGATTACGCTATTTTTGTAGATAAGGAGGAAAATTAATGATTAAATTAATGCAAGGCAATGAAGCGTGCAGTTATGGTGCATTAGCTGCTGGTGTTCGCTTTTTTGCAGGTTATCCGATTACACCATCTACAGAAATTGCTGAAACAATGGCTAAGCTACTACCTAAAATGGGCGGTAAATTCGTTCAAATGGAAGATGAAATCGCTAGTATGGGTGCTGTTTTAGGTGCTTCTCTTGCTGGTGATAAAGTACTGACAGCAACTTCAGGTCCTGGCTTTTCTTTGAAACAGGAATTGATTGGCTATGCTTGTGCTGCTGAAATTCCAGTAGTTATTGCCAATGTACAACGTGTAGGTCCATCAACTGGACAGCCAACATCTCCAGCACAAGGCGATATCATGCAGGCACGATGGGGAACACATGGCGACCATTCCATCATTGCGCTTTCTCCATGGAGTGTGCGTGAAACTTTTGATGTTACTGTTATGGCGGTAAATTATGCAGAACGCTTCCGTACACCAGTTATTTTATTGATGGATGAAATTGTAGGTCATTTACGTGAAAACATAGATGTTCCTGAGAAAGACGATATAGAAATTTATCCTCGTCGTCAACCAAAGATGGCACCATCACCAGAATATAAAGCATATACTCCTGACACTGACTTAGTGCCAAATATTGCTGATTTTGGTAAAGGATATCACATCCATGTAACTGGTCTTATTCATGATGAAACAGGCTTCCCATCAGGTAGCCCAATCGTTACTAAAGAAGTCATCGATAGATTGCATAAAAAAATAGATATTGCTCGTGATGAAATTTGTCATTATGAAGCATATAATATGGAAGATGCGCAATATGCAATTGTAAGCTATGGCGGTACAGCTCGTACAGCGTATGAAGCTATGCTTGAAGCTCGCAAAAAAGGTTATAAAGTCGGTATGATACGCCTTATCACAATTTGGCCATTTGCCGATAAAGTTATTGCAGATTTAGCAGACAAAGTTGATGCTATTTTAGTTCCAGAACTTAACTATGGACAACTTGTACATGAAGTGCAGCGTGCAAGTGAAGGCAAATGCAAAGTAGAATTCTTAGGCAAATACGATACACAGATTTTCACTCCAGCTGAAATTGAAACAGCTATTATTAAAATGTGCGAAGGAGGCAATAATTAATGAAACCTAGAGTTTATGAACAACATTTCCGTCAAAACCGCCTTCCGCATTTATGGTGCCCTGGTTGCGGTAATGGTATTGTAATGAAAGCAATTGTAGAAGCTATCGTCAAGAAAAATCTCGATCCAGATAAAACAGTAATCGTATCCGGTATTGGTTGCTCTTCACGTGCATCTGGTTATATGGATTTTGATACACTTCATACAGCTCATGGTAGAGCTATTCCATTTGCAACAGGTATAAAACTTGCTAGACCTGAACTCAATGTAATTGTAATCACAGGCGATGGCGATTGCATGGCTATCGGTGGCAATCACTTTATTCATGGTGCAAGACGTAATGTAGATTTAACTGTCGTATTATTCAACAACAATATTTATGGTATGACAGGTGGTCAGGCATCACCTACTACTCCGCTTGATAAAAAAGCGACAACTGCTCCATATGGTTGCGTTGATAATCCATTTGACCCATGCAATTTGGCAGCAGCAGCAGGTGCTACATATGTGGCAAGAAGCACAGCTTATCATGTACCACATTTGATCAATATGATAGCTGGCGGTATTGAAAATAAAGGTTTCTCCTTGATTGAAGCTATAGTACAATGTCCAACAGCTTTCGGTCGTAAAAATAAAATGGCAGATCCTGCACAGATGATGATGTGGATGCGTGATAATGCAGTTATGAAGCCAGCTTTTGATAAATTAGCTGATGATAAAAAAGTAGGCAAATTCCCAATTGGTCTATTACATCAACATCAATCTATTGATTATGACCATGCCTATGATAAAGTTATCGAAATAGCTGGAGGTGTTGAAAAATGATGAAACAACTCCGTTTATCCGGTTCAGGAGGTCAGGGCGTTATCACAGCAGCAATTATCTTTGCTGAAGCTGCTGTAAGTGAAGGCAAACAAGCTGTTCAATCTCAATCTTATGGTCCAGAAGCACGTGGTGGTGCTTCTAAAGCGGAAGTAATTATTTCCGATAATCCGATTTATCATCCTAAAGTTATAAATCCAGATATCGTACTTGCTATGACACAACAAGCAGCTGACAAATATTATGGCGATTTAGACAAAGACAATGGCTTATTAATCGTTGATGAAGACCTTGTACCAAATGCACCAGATTTTCCACATATCATTAAAGTGCCAATCACTAAAATGGCCTCTGAAAAACTCGGCAAATTGTTATTTGCCAATATAGTTGCACTTGGCATCATGGTTAAACTCTCTGGCATTGTTTCGCTTGAAACAGTAAAACAATCTGTGGCACATCGCGTACCACCACATACAGTTGATAAAAATATGCAGGCATTAGAACTCGGTTATAATGCTGTTTAAAACAAAAACTCCCTTTAATTAAAGGGAGTTTTTGTTATTATACAAATTATTTTTAATTATGCTTTTAAGATAGCTTCTTTCATAGATTTTACATAGTCAACTAAATATGGTGTAGCCTCTTTGCCATATTTATCAATAATACGGATAACAGCACTGCCTACAATAACACCATCAGCAATTTTAGCCATATCATATGCTTGCTGTGGTGTTGAGATACCAAAACCTACAGCTACTGGTTTATCTGTATATTTACGAATAGTATCTACTATACTTTGTATATCTGTTTTTATTTCTTTTCTAACACCTGTTACACCTAAAGAGGATACACAATAGATAAAGCCCTGTGCTTCATTAGCTATCATGCCTATGCGATTTTCTGAAGTAGGTGCTATCAAAGATATTACTTCTACATCATTTTCATTAGCTTGGGTTAAAATTTCATCTTTTTCTTCAAAAGGTAAATCAGCCACAATAACGCCACTGATATTGCATTGTTTACATCTAGCAAAAAATTTGTCTTTACCATAAACGAATATAGGGTTTATATAAGTCATAAATACAAGCGGAATATTCACTTTTCCCTTTAATTTTTCAGCCATATCAAAAATATCATTTGTCGTCATATTGCCACTCAAAGCCACTTTACTAGCCGCTTGAATAACTGTTCCTTCTGCCACTGGGTCAGAAAACGGTATCCCTATTTCTATCAAATCAGCTCCAGCTTCTGCCATCTTTAGAATAAATTTTTCTGTAGCTTCTAAATTCGGATAACCTGCCAATACAAAGGGAATAAATGCTTTCTTATTTTTAAATGCTTCTTCTATCTTAATCATTGATTTTCACTCCTCTATATCTCGCCATAGCTGCTACATCTTTATCTCCTCTACCAGATAAGCAAACAATGATGATTTCATCTTTTTTCATTTTCGGTGCAATTTTCATCACTTGTGCTATAACATGAGCACTTTCAATCGCTGGGATAATTCCTTCTGTTCTTGATAAATATTCAAACGCATCAACTGCTTCATCATCTGTAATCGCTACATATTCAGCTCTACCACTATCATGTAAATAAGCATGTTCTGGCCCAATACCTGGATAATCTAAACCTGCTGAAATGGAATATACAGGGGCAATCTGACCGTATTTATCCTGACAAAAATAAGATTTCATACCATGGAAAATACCTTCTGTACCTTTAGAAATAGTGGCTGCATGTTCTTCTGTATCAAGACCTTTTCCGGCTGCTTCACAACCAATCAATCTCACTTGTTTATCAGGAATAAAATTATAAAACATACCCATAGCATTGCTACCGCCACCAACGCAAGCCATGACTACATCTGGCAATCTATTTTCCACATCTAATATCTGTTCACGAGCTTCTCTGCTGATGATAGACTGAAAATCACGCACAATAGTTGGAAATGGATGTGGTCCCATAACAGAGCCTAAAACATAATGTGTATCATCAATTCTTGAAGTCCATTCGCGTAAAGCTTCATTTACTGCGTCTTTTAGTGTTCTTGTTCCTTTAGTAACACTATGTACTTTTGCTCCTAATAATTCCATGCGATAAACATTTAATGCTTGTCGTTTCGTATCTTCTTCGCCCATGAAGATTTCACATTCCATATTCATAAGTGCTGCCACTGTTGCTGTAGCTACGCCATGTTGACCTGCACCTGTTTCTGCAATTACACGAGTTTTTCCCATACGTTTTGCCAATAAAATCTGCCCTAAAACATTATTGATTTTATGAGAACCTGTATGATTTAAGTCTTCTCGTTTTAAATAAATCTTTGCTCCACCTAAATCTTTTGTCATCTTTTCTGCAAAATATAAAAGTGATGGTCTACCTGTATATTTTCGCTGTAAATCCTCTAATTCTTTGACAAAATCAGGATCATCTTTATATTTTAAATACGCTTCTTCTAATTGATTTACTGCATTCATTAAAGTCTCTGGCATATATTGCCCGCCATATTTACCAAAACGACCTTTTTTATTTATCTTATTCACGCTCATATTTATCCTACCTTTCGCAAAAGTTCACTTATTGTCTTAACTTCATTTTCATCTTTATGATTATCTTTTTCTATACCACTGCTGATATCTACTATATACGGTCTTGTCGTTCTTATCGCTCTAATAATATTTTGCTTATTTATGCCACCGGCTAAGATAAATTCACCTATAAAATCCTTAAGTAAATCCCAATTAAAACTCTTTCCCGTACCACCAGCACTATCTTTTACATAAGCATCAAATAAAATCATATCGGCAATACTTTGTTTAGCCCTTTCTATATCAACAATATCTTTTACTTTTATCGCTTGCCAAATCGGTAAATCAAGTTTATTTTTCAATACTTTGATAAATTCATTGTCCTCATCACCATGTAATTGAATGATATCTAAAGGAACTTTCTGAGCTATCTCTTCAATTTGTGTTAGCGGAGCATTGACAAAGACACCGACTTTTTTAATTTTTTCATCTAAATTTTTAGCTAAATCACTCGCTGTTTGCATACTTACTTGTCGTTTACTTTCAGCAAATATAAAGCCTACATAATCTGGAGTATATCTATTTATGATAGCTATATCTTCTATAGTTTTCATGCCACAAAATTTTACTTTAGGGCTTATTTTCTTTCCATATAATTCCTTAAGTGCTAAGACTTTATCTTTAGCCCTCATAAAAGTTTCACCGATAAGCACTGCTTGCACTTGATGAACTCTTAATTTTTCTATATCCGCTTTAGTTTTTATGCCACTTTCCGAGACGAAAATCACATTTTCAGGCACTAAAGACCTTAATTTTAAACTATTTTCTACATCTACAGTAAAATCTTTTAAATTGCGATTATTCACACCGATAATTCTCGCTTGTATCTTCAAGGCTCTTTTTATCTCATTTTCATCATGAGCTTCCACTAAACAGGATAGCCCTAATTTTTCAGCTAAGGTAAAAAATCTTCTAAGTGTTTCATCATCTAAAATCGCACAAATCAATAAAATCGCTGAAGCTCCCAAGATTTTCGCTTTATAAATCTGATATTCATCGATGATAAAATCCTTACACAATACAGGAATACTGACATTTTGAGCTATTTCTTGTAAATATTTATCTTCACCTAAAAAATAATCTGGCTCTGTGAGTACAGAAATCGCACTTGCTCCTGCTAATTCATATTCTTTAGCGATAGTTAAATAAGGAAAATCCTGAGCTATAATTCCCTTTGATGGTGATGCTTTTTTCACTTCACAGATAAAATTTATATCTTGCTTCATCAATGCTTTTTCCAAAGGAAAATCTCTATTTTGGGGCAAAGCTTCTGCTTCTTGTTTTAGCATAGCTAATGATTTTATCTGTTTTTGTTTAGCTATATTGATTTTTCGTTTCTTCACAATTTCATCTAAAATCATTTAACATACCTCATTTGAATATTTGATAAATCGTTCCATCTGATATTTAGCTTTGCCTGTATCTATCGTATCTTTGGCTATATTGATGCCATCTTGTATAGATAATCCATCTTTTGCTAAATAAATACTCATGCCAGCATTTAATAATACTGCATTGCGTTTTGCCCCCAAAGTTCCTGCTAAAATATCCCTTGTGATTTGAGCATTTTCATTTTTATCTCCGCCAACTAATTCATCTGAATTTGCATATTCCATGCCATAATCTCTAGGGTCTAAAGTATATGTCTTTAATTTTTTATCTTTGATTTCACATACAAGCGTTTTATTACAAGCTGTTATTTCATCTAAACCATCATAACCATAGACAACAGCACCTCTTTTTACACCGAGATTAGATAATACTTTCGCTAATGGCTCTACTAATTCTTCTTGATAAACGCCCATCAATTGTCTATTAGCATTTGCAGGATTAGCAAGTGGTCCTAAGATATTGAATACTGTTCTAATGCCTAGTTCACGCCTAACAGGACTGGCATATTTCATAGAACTGTGATACTTCGGTGCAAACATAAAACACATGCCTATTTCATCTAGCATCTTTTCATTCTGCTTAGCATCTAATTCTAATTTAGTGCCTAAAGCTTCTAAACAATCAGCTGCACCACATTTACTAGATACACTGCGATTGCCATGTTTAGCTACTTTTATACCACTAGCTGAAATTACAAATCCTGCTGTAGTTGAGATATTAAATGTATTTGCTTCGTCTCCACCTGTGCCGACTATTTCAAATAAATCATCTTTATAATCTATGCTTTGAGCTTTTTCTCTCATGACTTGAGCAAAAGCTGTTATTTCGTCTATTGTTTCGCCCTTTAATCGCAAAGCAGTCAAAAAACTAGCAATTTGAATATCACTCGCTGTTCCACTCATGATTTCTTGCATGGAAACTATAGCCTGCTCTGTTGTTAAATCTTGTTTATTACTCAATTGATATATTGCTTGTTTTATCATTTTGACCACCTCTTATATCCAGAAAATTTTGAATTAATTTCTTGCCGTTATCACTTAAAATCGATTCAGGATGAAATTGCAATCCATAAATAGGATATTTTCTATGCTCTATCGCCATAATTTCACCATCATCAGTAGTTGCTATTATCTTTAAATCTTCGCCTAAAGTTTCTCTTTTAATCGCTAAAGAATGGTATCTTGCTCCCATAAATTCTTTATCTATACCCTTAAATAAAGGTGAATTTTCCATTATCTTTAATTTAAAAGCTTTGCCATGAACTACTTCTTTAGCATAACTTACAACACTTTCAAAAACTTCAGCTATGACTTGATGACCTAAACAAATCCCTAAAATCGGTATCTCACCTTGAAAAGCTTTCACGATTTCACTGCAAATTCCAGCTTCACTGGGTTTACCTGGCCCTGGAGATAGCACAATATGACTTGGATTTAGTTTTTTTATCTGCTCTATATTTAATTCATCATTGCGAATAACTTTTATCTTTAGATTTATTGAGCCGATTAATTGATATAAGTTGTACACAAAACTATCATAATTATCTACTAACAAAATCATATGTTTCCACCTCCTGTGCTTTTGTAATTGCCTCTATCATTGATTGAGCTTTATTTATCGTTTCTTGGTATTCATTTTCAGGTATGCTATCTTTGACTATTCCACCACCTGAACGAACAAATACTTTCCCTTGTTTTGCCACTGCCATTCTTATACCTATGCACATATCCATATTACCTGCAAAATCGATATATCCCACAGCACCACCATAAATACCTCTTGGGCTTTTCTCTAATTCATGAATGATTTCCATAGCTCGTATTTTTGGTGCACCAGATAAAGTCCCTGCTGGCAAAGTAGCTACGATAGCATCTAAAGCATCACAATCATCTTTGATTTTCCCTCTTACAGTAGTCGTTATATGCATCACATGAGAGAAAAATTCTACTTTGTGCATATTTTCCACTGTTACTGAATTGAATTTACTGATTTTACCGATATCATTTCTGCCCAAATCCACTAGCATATTATGTTCTGCCAATTCTTTTTCATCACTTAATAATCTTGTTTTTAATAAATCATCTTCTCGTTCATCTTTACCTCTTGGCATCGTGCCAGCTATCGGAAAAGTCTTTAATTCTTTATCCTCTAATTTTATCAATGTTTCTGGTGAAGCCCCTGTCAGCTCCATTCGCTTGGAGCTTAGATAAAACATATATGGCGAAGGGTTTATCGTTCTTAATATACGATAAGCATTTAATAGACTTCCTGAAAAATCTGCTTCTATACGATTAGAAATGACAGCCTGAAAAATATCGCCTTCTTTGATATAATGTTGTGTCTTTTTCACTACATCTATATATTCATCTTTAGTAAACTCTCGTTTAAAATCAGATAATAATTTTCCTGAAGGTATTTCTTTTTCTTTGCCATAGATGACGAGTTTTGCTAATTTTTCTAAATCATCAATGGCTTTAGCATAATTAGCTTTTAAATCATCAGTTTTTATATTCACAATTAAAATTATCTTTTTCGTATAATGGTCAAAAGCTATTACCTTATCAAATAACATTAAATCTACATCATTGAAAGAAACTTCATCTTTGTTTACTGTTTCATTTACAAAGTCCAATTTACTTTCTTGATAACGCAAATATTCATAAGCAAAATATCCGACCAATCCACCAGTAAACGACGGTAAATATTCAAATTTAGGGCTTTTATATGCTTTTAAAATCTCTCTAATCTCTGTATTTGGATTATCTGTCTTAATTTCTTGTATTTCATTATTGCTAGCTTTTTTTATCTTCAATAAATGATTTTTACAACTAATCTCTAAAGAAGGATTAAAACCTAAGAAAGAATATCTGCCCCAATGATGTGTATTCTCCACACTTTCAAATAAATACACATTATCACTGATATTTTTCAAGATTTTCAACACTTTAATCGGTGTTGTAAGGTCAGCAAATATCTCTTTACTCACTGGCACTATTTTATATTCTGTTTTTATTGCTTCTAATTCTGCCAGAGTCGGTTTGTACATATTCTAATCCTCCTTTATAAATCTATTTGTAAGCAAATAAAAATACCCGTCCTTGAAAATAATATCAAGGACGGGTATCTATATTTCTATATAATTAAATCACTAAAATTATATATTATACTCTACTCGCGGTACCACCTTGTTTGAGCAAATGCTCCTCTTTGCAGGATACTAACATATCCCTCACAGTTAACGCTTGTGTCGCGTTGCAGAATACTAAGATTATCCCTAATCTGTTGACTGCACCCTCAGTGGTCCATTTAATATGCTGCGTACTATAGGCTCTCAGCTCCCCTACTCTCTGTAAGTGCATTTCATATTTTTATCTCCACCTCATAGGTTTCATTAAGGCAAGTATTAAATTTTTGAATTGATTTGCTCATATTATTACACATCAATTATTTTTTGTCAATATTAAATTGTAAACTTTACACTATAAAATAAAAGCAATAACCACCGATATTGTTTTATGGTATAATAATTATACAAATTTTCACCCTGGAGTAAATTAATCATGAATGATGATAAATGGCAACGAACCGTTGCTAAACGAAGAAGACAACGTCGCATACAAAATTTATTTGCTTGTTTTATAGTTTTATTAGTATTATTAATTTTATCGATTATAGGAGGTTATTACTATTACCAACGCACTAATTCTCCTGAACATGCTTTAGAAGAATTGCAAACAGCCTTTGAACATCGTGATATTGACACTATTCATAAATACGTAGATTTAAAAACTTTATTACCACCAAATTATAAGATTTTGACTAATGATATATTTATCAATGACAAAATCTATACGGAAAAAGAACATAGTATTTATCAAACCTTCTATGCCCTCATTGAACCCATCATTATTGATGGTACAATTCAAAGCATTGATAAATATATTCAAACTGGAAATTGGCAACGTTTCAATTATGATTCTATGCTTAAAGGTCGTCAATTAGGTATCGATTATACAGAATTAATCAATCGCTCTTCGTTATTCAATATAAGCTTCAAAGAGATAAAATCCATAGAAACTATTGATGATAATTCAGTTATGGCAACGATTTTAGTTGCAGATAAATATACAGATACTAATTTTGATTTAAAATTAAAATTAGTCAAAAATGAAGAAGGCACTTGGCAAGTCAGCGAAGTTACGAATTATCAAGATTATTTAACTATGATATCTAATCTTTATCGTCAAGATATAAATACGTATTTGACTAATACTAAAGCCGATTTAGATAGAAATAATGCTCAATTCAAGCAATTACAAAGCGAATTTATAGTTTTAGCTGAAAACTTCAAAACTAATCCTTCATCAAGTCAAAGAGCATTGTTAAAATCTTTTATTGATAATAAAATAGTGCCAACATATCAAGATTGGTATAATTATCTACAAAGTTATCAAATACCTACAGGTGCTCGTCATTTACATGAATTGCGCATGGAAAGTACGACATATACTATTCAAGCATGGAAAGCTTATGCTATCGGTATTCAAGATAATAAACCTAAAGATTTAGCTAAGGCTGAGCGATTACATCGAAAAGCTATGGAAACAGAGCAGAAAGTTACTGATACGATTAATAATATGCCTGCTTTATTTATGCCTACAGTTGATTAATTTTATACTTCGCATAAGCGAAGTGATTTTTTTGGAAAAATTGTATATAAAAAAGGAGTACAACAATTCCCCGCCTCCTAATAAGAAAACATGAGATAGTCCAGTAAAATCAATGTTTTCAGAGGCAAGGAACACGATGTGAAGTCAAAAAATCAAATACTGGCAGGATAAAGGGTGCTGATGTGAAATATCAGCACCCTTTTCCTGTCCCAAACGCCATAGGGAATCCTATGGCGTTTTTACTTTCCATCAAGTACACGGAAAACTGTATTGAAAGGGGTGAGAAATCGAAGGTATTTCTTCATGTAGGAAATGCAAATCAAGTGTCCATAGGTTTTCCCACATGGAGAAGCAAGTGGGCACAGAATTGAATTTTTTCCGAAAACGAACACTTTTCCAGACCGCCGGAGGGAGGTGAGATTATGGCGGTATTTCGCATTGAGAAAACCCGCGACTACACGGTGATGGCAAACCATCATCTGCGGAACACGGCACTGTCGCTGAAAGCGAAGGGGCTGCTGTCCCTCATGCTATCCTTGCCGGAGGATTGGGACTACACCACCAAAGGTCTTGCGCGGATATGCCGGGATGGAGTGGACAGCATTTGTGCTACGGTCCGGGAGCTGGAGGATGCGGGATACATTATCCGTGAAAGAGTCCGCAACGCCAACGGGCGGCTCGGCAGCATCGAGTACACGATTTTGGAGCAGCCCAGGCCGCCGGAACCTAAACCGGGAAAACCTGAACGGGAAAATCCAGTTCAGGTAAAACCAGTCTTGGATTCTCCTGTCTTGGGAAAACCTGAACAGGAAAAACCCGCACAATTAAATACTAAAGGATCAAGTAACCAAATATCAAATACTGATTCATCAAGTACGGAAGGATCAAATCCTATCCAATCAAGTCCCCAAACCCCCGCAGAGACCAAACGAACCGGACGGGACTGGATGCGGGAGCGAGAGAGCTATCGGGAACTGATTTTGGAGAATATCGAGTATGACTATCTATGCCGGGATGACCGGCTGGATCGGGATATGCTGAATGAACTGGTGGAACTCATGGTGGATACCGTCTGTTCCCGCAGGGAAACGATCCGCATTGCCGGGGACGACTATCCGGCGGAGGTGGTCAAATCCCGGTTCCTGAAGCTGAACAGTTCTCACATTGAGTATGTGTTGGACCGTATGCGGGAGAACACCACCTATGTCCGCAACATCAAGAAATATCTGCTGGCTGCCCTGTATAACGCCCCGGCCACCATCGACAGCTACTATGCGTCCCTGGTGAACCATGACCTGTACGGCAGCGGAGAAAGGAGATGATAGGTCATGCAGGAAGAAGTCACCCAGCGCACCATTGCCCTCTGTGTGGAGGCCACCAAACTCTCCGCCGGGATGCTGCAGCAGGCCATGAAAAAAGTGCTGGACGAGATGCAGAAAGGAGTGACCGGCCATAAGACCAAGCTGCACCACGGAAAGCAGACCCTCCGGCAGCTGATGAAGCACAACACCGGCGTTTCCAACATCGAGATCACCGACCGGAACATCCGGGCCTTTTCCGCCACCGCCAAGAAGTACGGCATTGACTTTGCTCTGAAAAAGGATACCAGCGGCGAGATACCCCGCTACCTGGTGTTCTTCAAGGGCCGGGATGCCGACGTTATCACGGCAGCCTTTCGGGAGTTCTCCGCAAAGAACCTGGAGAAAGAGAAAAAGCCCTCCATCCGCAAGGAGCTGGAGCAGGCGAAACAGCAGTCCAAAGCCCAGCACCGCCAGCGGGAGAAGGTCAAGACCAAAGACCGGGGTGTGGAATTATGACGGTTGACTGGAAGAAAAAGCTGATCCCCAACCTCCCGTATCTGCTGTTCGTGTATCTCTTTGACAAGCTCTGCCAGGCGGTGCGCCTTGCGCCCGGCCTTGACGCCTCTGAAAAGTTCCTGCATTTGAGCCAGGGCTTTACGGAGGCGTTTTCTTCTGGGCTGCCAAGTCTGCATCCGCTGGACCTGCTGGCGGGTATCGCCGGGGCGGTCATTGTTCGGCTGGCGGTGTATGCCAAGAGCAAGAATACAAAGAAATATCGCAAGGGCATTGAGTACGGCAGCGCACGATGGGGCACGGCGGCCGATATTGCCCCCTATGTCGATCCGGTTCCCGACTGGAACATTCCTTTGACCCAGACGGAAAAGCTCACCATGTCCAGCCGCCCGAAAAATCCCAAGTACGCCCGAAACAAGAACATTCTGGTCATCGGCGGCAGCGGCAGCGGCAAGACCCGGTTCTTCGTCAAGCCCTCACTCATGCAGATGCACAGCAGCTATGTGGTCACCGATCCCAAAGGACAGCTTTTGTCCGAGGTGGGGACCATGCTGCGGCGGGGCGCCCCCAAGCTGGACGAGAACGGAAAACCCCTGCGGGATGCCCGCGGGAAGGTCATCTATGAGCCGTACCGCATTAAAGTCCTCAACACCATCAACTTCAAAAAGAGCATGAAATACAACCCCTTCGCCTATATTCGGTCGGAGAAAGACATCCTCAAATTGGTCAATGTCATCATTGCCAACACCAAAGGCGACGGAGAAAAATCCTCGGAAGATTTTTGGGTGAAGGCCGAGCGGCTTTTGTACTGCGCCCTGATCGGGTACATCTGGTACGAGGCGGAGCCGGAAGAAAAGAACTTCCTCACGCTGCTGGAGCTCATCAACGCATCGGAGGCCAGAGAGGACGACGAGGAATTTCAGTCGCCCGTGGATATTCTGTTCGCCAAGCTGGAGAAGGAGCACCCGGACCACTTCGCTGTGAAGCAGTACCGCAAATTCAAATTGGCTGCCGGCAAGACCTTGAAATCCATCCTGATTAGCTGCGGCGCCCGCCTTGCCCCCTTCGATATTGCGGAGCTGCGGGAGATCATGTCGGACGACGAACTGGAACTGGACACCCTGGGCGACCGAAAAACGGCGCTGTTTCTCATTATGAGCGATACGGATACCACCTTCAACTTCGTTATCGCCATGCTGCAAAGCCAGCTATTCAATCTCCTTTGCGACAAGGCGGACGACGTGTACGGCGGCAGGCTGCCCGTCCATGTGCGGTGCCTCCTGGACGAGTTCGCCAATATCGGGCAGATACCCAACTTCGACAAGTTGATCGCCACCATCCGAAGCCGGGAAATCTCGGCTTCTATTATTTTGCAGTCCCAAAGCCAGTTAAAGACCATCTACAAGGACGCCGCGGATACCATTGTGGGCAACTGCGACACCACCTTGTTTTTGGGAGGCAAGGAGAAATCCACCCTGAAAGAAATCTCGGAGCTGCTGGGCAAGGAGACCATCGACAGCTTCAATCAATCCGAGAACCGGGGCAGTCAGGTTTCCCACGGCCTCAACTATCAGAAATTAGGAAAGGAGCTGATGACCCAGGACGAGATTGCGGTGATGGACGGAGGCAAGTGTATCTTGCAGCTTCGAGGGGTGCGGCCGTTTTTCAGCGACAAGTTTGATATAACGAAGCATCCCCGCTACAAGTACCTTGCCGACGCCGACAAGAAAAATACCTTTGACATTGAACGGTACATGAAACGCAGACCGGCCATTGTGAAGCCGGACGAGCCTTTCGATCTGTACGAATTGAAAGCCACCGACCTTCAACCCAACAATTCAACTGAACGAAAGGAAATGTGAATATGAGCTTTTTTACTAACGCTATCGACGTTTTGCAGACTCTGGTCATCGCCCTGGGCGGCGGCCTGTGCGTGTGGGGCGGCATCAACCTTCTGGAAGGTTACGGCCAGGACAACCCTGCCTCCAAAAGCCAGGGCATCAAGCAGCTCATGGCTAATTAGATGTAACAAAAGCTAAGAAAGGAAAAGCACAATCCAGACGGAACCGGCGGTGTGGTCAAGAAATATTGTGGAAACGCAAGATTTCTGCTATAATGGGTGCAGAACACTTAACGATGGAAAGAGGGACGGGAAGCCTATGAACATCAGCTATCAGCCATTATGGAACACTTTGAAAGAGCGTGGCATGAGAAAAGAGGACTTGCGGCTTGCCGCCGGTCTGACAACCAACATGATTGCCAACATGGGCAAGGGAAAACACATCAGCATGGAAACCCTACTGAGAATTTGTAATGCTCTGAATTGTGATATTTCAGATGTGATTGAATTGGAGCAGGATGAAAGTACCGCTGAAAAAGGGTGACAAATACAAAGTTGAAGGAGCGTGTGATTACATGAAAAAGATTTTTCTGAAAATAATGCTTGGGGTTGTTCTCGTTTGCGCTTTGTTTGTTGGATTTCTTTATGCCAACAATGATATTGGTGTGACTTCAACCAATTTAGAAGCGGATATTCGCTCGTCGCAAAAGATTAAGGATGATTGGACAGTTGATGGAAGTGTTTCCGACACGATGGCTGCATATATTTCTTATCCCCAGGATATGAGTGACCACACTTTTTCCGTCTATGTTAATCGTCCAGGGCTCTCCTTTGGATATTTCTTTCGTGGTGGCGGGAGCCTTTCAGGAGTTGAAAGGGGAATTGTAGAGTTCACAGTAGAGGAATATAAAGAACGAGCATTTATTTCTATGAATCAACAGCAGGTAACACAACTACAAATAGATGATGGCAACTCCATTCAGGGGATTTCTATTGATAGCAATAAACCTTTTGCGATTGTCTTGCCTATAAATGCTGGTACCATTACTTTTTATGATGTGAACGGAAATACTGTGGAATACTGGAACAATCCTCTTTAATAAATTTCCGTTTATCGGAGATTAAAACGAAGTCATAAATTACGAGTTATTCTTTCTGTTCATCCCATGTGGTATGGCAAGTATGAGATAAAATTTGAATATGTCAACGAATTATTCAAGAGCTTATTTGAGGCATCTTTTCAAAATCAATGATCCATTAGCTTATAGGTTAGCAACAATACATAATTTGAGATTTTATACAAACTTAATGGAGAAATTAAGAAAATCGTGAAAGAAGGAACGCCTATGTCTATAGAAAATATTGTACAAACAGTGATGACATCAAAAAAATATTCAAATATAATCCCTGAAACGATCAATAGAATTTGTAATGAAGAAAGTATAAAGTACAAAAAAGACAAAGATATATTAAGGTCGTCAAAAAAAAGATTGCATATCATTTCTGAATCATTTTTATCGATAGCTAATGCAAATAAAATTGCCAGTATTAAAAAATGCATTGATAATGATGGACATATTTCAACAGAAATGATAGAGCAGTTGTTATTATTACATATATCTACAAAAGAAAGGAGTAGTTTTTATAAAGAATTCTATAATGATATTTTCCGAGTGGTGGGAAATGTTAATTCTATATTGGATATAGCTTGTGGGCTAAATCCAGTAGCGTATGTTCTGTCCGACAACTTTGATAGCAGAGTAAGATATGAAGCGACAGATATAAATTTAGATAATATTGAATTGGTGAATAAAATATTATCGTTGTATGATTTGCAAGCCAAAATCTATGGAAGCGATATTTTATGTGATATTCCCAATGGAGAATGGGATGTTGTTTTTTTATTTAAAATCGTTCCATTATTAGAGCAACAAAAAAAAGGATATTTCCGTTCTATAATACAACAAATAAATTCTAAATTTTTTATTATTACATTTCCTACAAAATCGATATCCGGAAAGAATGTTGGAATGAAGGACTATTATGAAAACATGATGACAAAATATATTGAAAATAGTCAGATGGAGATTATATTTAGAAAGGCATATTTTAATGAAATTATGTTTGTTATAAAAAAATAATTGTGGAGATTATAATGGGAAAAATATATGTAGTGGCAACACCGATAGGAAATTTGAGTGATATTACTTTACGAGCTATTGAAACACTTAAGGCAGTAGACATCATAGCATCAGAAGATACAAGAAGAACATTAATTTTGTTGAATAAATACAATATTAGCACTAAATTGGTTGCATATCATAAATTTAATGAAAAAGAACAAGCAACTAAATTGATTGAATTAATTTTGCAAAAAGATATTAGTATAGCGTTGGTATCTGATGCTGGAACTCCATGTATATCTGATCCGGGAAGTATTTTAATTAGTGAAGCACTAAAAAATTCAATTGAAGTGATTCCTGTTCCGGGTGTTTCGTCTGTTATAGCAGCTTTAAGTGTTTCTGGTTTTATCTTTAACAAAAAATAGCCGTTGTAGGAGCCAATCCCACAACGGCTGTTTTTATTTCCACGGCCTGCGCCGGAAGTTGATCCCGGAATTTTTAATCAGCGGCGATCTTTTGAACAGCCTTTTCAGGGTTGTTCTTTCCTCGTCTGTGAGCCGCTTGTATTTTAGCTGGAACGCCTTGCAGAAGATTTCCAGAAATTCCTGCACCCTGTCGCCGGTGGATTGCATGGCCTTTCGGACTTCCTTTATCAGTTCATCGGCGGGCGTGGTATCCGGCGCACTCTCCATGTCGTTCTCATGGACTTTGCGTATATCGTGAAGGATAGCGTCCCATGTTTTGTGTGTCACATGACAGAAAAAATCTTCTTCCTCTATCTGACCGGCTTCCAGAATTTTCAGGGAACGGTCTGCGGCAGCTTCGGGATGCTCTTCCAGTATCATTGCCCGGACAGCGGCCAGCGCACTGTTGATGTCATGGAACCGCATGGTAGCCATTCCATCCACATAGATTTCTGCGTCAGCCATCAGCTCCGCAAATTTTTCGTGGGACATCATCTCGCACAGCAGCCGGGTATTGATCCGTCCACTTTTCAGAAGCGCCACGGCTTCATCGGTCAAGTGCAGTTCAGACAGCGGGGTGTTGATCTGCTCCCGGTTTTCTGTCCGGCAGAACAGATAGTCAATGGACACCTCATAAAAGTCTGCCAATGCGATAAGGTTGCCGTGATTGATTTCCTTATTTCGGTTTTCTTCATTTTCATAGCTGGCTAAAGCAGATTTTGAAATGCCGGTCTTTTCCGCCAGTTCTTCCAGCTTCAAGCCCTTTTCCACCCGTAAATCTTTCAAGCGTTCCTGCAAGGAAACATGGTCTTTCATTGGTTTGCCACTCCCTTCCCATGTGGTTTTCGAGCATATATAACCATTATACCATACCGTTCCGAAATCGTGGAAATTTTCGATTTTAGGGCGGTATTCCTACTTTCTGGACATACGGGAAAGGGTTCAAAAATGAGCTATGATTAAGTCAGTTCATCGATGGATTATTCCAATCGAATGACCGGCCTGATGGGATATGCTCCCCGGCGATGTAGCGCAACGACCTGCGGCAAGGAGTTGGAGGAACCTTGACCGCAGCGAGCGTACCAACGGGAACGAAACGCTGCTGTGAGATTCAGGGGCAGGAACGACATCAGGGAAACCCGGCAGAACTGACACCAAAACGCTACCCAAACATGACAAATCGGCGGGGCGTAGTCTGCCCTGTCCGTGATACTATGGGGCTTTTCCAAGCGGCTCTATGGCCGTATTTTCCTTGAAAATCGCCCCGAAACATGACACCAAAAACCGCTATCCGCCCATCTCTACCGTTACGGCTGAAATGGACGGATTTTCTATGATAGGAGGCACCATGCCGAGAATGAGCAAGAAACGGAAGTTGGAGCTGTCCTTCTTCCTCAATGACCGGGGGCGTGTGGCCTACAACGACCTGTGCCGGAAGTGTCAGCATGAGTGCAAACAGAGCTTCCGGGCTGTCGTGATCGACTGCCCCCATTACCTGTCCAAACGAGCCAAGCGAAAGGAGAAAACCGACTAAATGGAATTTGAATTTATGACCGCAGACACCGTTCTGCCGCCCTGTATGCCACTTCCTACCGCCATGCTACGGCTGCCGGTCAGCAGCACCGCAAAAGTCATGTATGCCCGCCTGCTGGACGCTACCCTTACGGGAGGTGCGGAGGATACCAACGGGATACTGTTTGTCCGTTTCCCCATTGTGGAGCTGGCAGCGGCCTTGTCCCGCAGCTCCGTGACCGTCAAGCGTTCCTTGAAAGAATTGGAGGACGCCGGACTGATCCTTCGGGTGCGCCGGGGCGTGGGAGAACCGAACCGCATTTACACGCTGCTCCCCAAGAAGGAGGGCTGCCGTGATGAATGAAAAGCTGGAAAAACTCAATCAGCAAATTGCCCAAGGCGAAGCCAAACTGCGGCGGGCGCAGCACGAAGAAAAGATACTGGCACATCAGATAAAACAGCTTACCCGGAAGGAACGGACGCACCGGCTCTGCACCAGAGGGGCTATGCTGGAAAGTTTCCTGATAAGGCCGGAAGTGCTGACGGACGATGATGTGATGGACATTCTCAAACAGGCATTTTCCCAAACTGGCATGAAGGAAGTTGTTGCGGAAAGCGTGAAATGTCGGGTAACCGGGGAACCCCTTACGGAGTAAGGGCGCAACTATACACCACCTGAAGGTAGTGTGTTGCGCCCTGCCGGGGGCTTCCTGCGGAAAGCGGATGATTGCCCGCAGCGTTCCGGCTCCTGTCAATCATCACAGGGGAAGCTACACTTCCCCTGCGCTGGCTGCCGCCAGCTACCCCTTTGTGGACTTGCCGCCCGGAAACACCTTGCGCTGCAAGCTGTTCCCGTTCGGCAAGTTTTACAATTCATCTATTTTCAAGAGAAAACTACCGTAGTATAATAAGACTGACAAAAACGAGTTTTACGGAGGTATGCGTAATGTATAGAACTATATTGATTGAAGGAATTACAACTGAAAATGTGGAACAAAAAATCAATGAAAAAGTAACAGAAATGGAAAAGGAAAGCTATCAGATTAAAACCATGTCGTTTTTAGGAACGGAGAAAGCCGTGTTAGTTTTCAAGAAAGGATTAAAAGGCAGCCTGCTTTAATTGCTTTTGACGAACACTATCTAAGGAGATGTTTTTATGTATGGATTGCTTGTTTTGAATTTCATCATACCTTTTGTAATGGTTTTTGTAGGATATATCTTAAAGAAGCACCCGGTAAAAGATATGACATCAGGTAACGGATACAATACGCCTACATCCCGGAAATCACAAGAGCATTGGGATTATGCACAAAGCATAGCGCCTAATATTTTTATTGGTACTGGCAAAACATTAGGTTTGGTAGAAATCGTTTTGTGTATATCCTTACTTCTTCTTAATATTTCCGCACAGTCTACCGTATTCGCAGGAGTAGTCGTTGGAATTATTTTTCTGATTTTTGGGTTTTATAAAACAGAAACAGGGATTACAAGTAAATTTGCGAACAAATAGCTTTCCATCTTCGGGCCACCATGACCCGAACTTTCAAAACTGAATACCAGCCGCCTACCGGCGGCACCACCGAGCAGGAAATCATGGAACGGTTTCCTGCTTTTTCTATGCCCGGACGCCGGGAGAAAGGAGGTTACAATCCGTCATGCCACCATGCCCGCACTTTGACCTGAAAATCGTCCAGCGCAGCAAGCGCCAGTCTGCTGTCGCTGCCGCCGCCTACCAGAGCGGGGAACGGCTGTTTTCCGAATACGACCAGAAACAGAAATACTATTCCCATAAAAGCGAAATCGTCCACACCGAAATCATGCTGCCGCCCCACGCCCCGCCGGAGTACGCAGACCGCAATACCTTGTGGAACGCCGCCGAAGCCATAGAAAAACAATGGAACTCCCAGCTTGCCCGGAGATTAGTGCTTGCCATACCGAGGGATATTCCCCCGGCGCAGCAAGCCGACCTTATCCGGGACTACTGCCGGGAGTTTTTTGTTTCCAAAGGCATGATTGCCGACTTTGCCATCCATGACAAGGGGGACGGCAACCCCCACGCCCATATCCTCTTTACCATGCGGGGGATGGACGAACAGGGCAGGTGGCTCCCCAAGAGCCGGAAGGTGTACGACCTTGACGAGAACGGCGAGCGTATCCGGCTCCCGTCCGGGAACTGGAAAAGCCACAAGGAGGACACCGTGGACTGGAACGACCAGAAGTACGGGGAGATATGGCGGCAGGCGTGGCAGGACACGGCGAACCGCTATCTGGAAGCCATCGGCAGCCCGGAACGGCTGAACCTGAAATCCTATGAGCGTCAGGGGATAGATAAAATCCCCACCGTCCACATGGGGCCAGCGGTCAGCTATCTGGAACGGAAAGGCATACAGACCAACATCGGCAACCTGAACCGGGACATCAAAGCCGCCAATTCCCTCATGCAGTCTATCCGGCAGATGGTACGCAGCTTAAAGGGCTGGCTGTCCGGCCTGAAAGAGAAAAAGGCGGCGCTGCTGGAAGCACTGGAACAGGCAAAGGAGCCGACCATCCCCGAACTGCTTTCCCGGTATCTGGATATGCGGAGCGAGGAACGCACCGGCTGGACTTCCAAGGGGAAGCTGAAAGGCACTGTTGGAGATTTCAACAAGGTCATGGAAGCCCTTGACTTCCTGCGGCAGAAAGATATCTCCACCGTGGAGAGCCTGGACGCCTATCTGGATAAGGTCAGCGGGGAGATACTTTCCGCCAAGACCGACATCCGAAAATCGGAACGCCGGATAAAGGCCATCGACACCACCCTTTCCCATATCGCCAACCACGGAGCCTATAAAGAGGTTTACAAGAAATACGCTTCCATCGGCTGGAAAACCCGAAAGGAGAAGTTTGCCGCCGAACACCGGGAGGAACTGGACGCCTACCTTGCCGCAAAGCGTTTCTTCAAAGCCCATCAGGAGGAATTGCCCTTCGATGCGAAAGAGTTAAAGAAAGAACGGGCGCAGCTTTCCGAGGAACTGTCTAAAAAAAATGAGGGATTGCAGGCGGTTCAGGCGGATATGAAGCTGCTGCGGGATGTGCGCTACTGGATAAACCATGTGCTGCCGCCCGACCAGCGCCGTGTTGTGCCGGAGCCGGGAAAGAAGCCGTCCATCAACGAACAATTAAGCTGGAAGATTGAGGGCGCAAAACAGCGGGAAGAACAGAAACGCCAGCAGCCCCGCCGCCAGCAAAAACAGGATATGGAACTTTAACCAATCAGGCGCTTGCCTTTTCTTTGTGAGAATGGCAGGCGCTTTTTCTATTTTCAGGAGGATTTGCCTATTGAACGTATTTGAAGCCGTGAAGCAGTCTGTTTCCACCCGGCAGGCCGCCGAGCATTACGGTATCCGGGTAGGGAGAAACGGGATGTGCGTCTGCCCTTTCCATGACGATAAAAACCCCAGCATGAAGGTTGACCGGCGCTTCCACTGTTTCGGCTGTCAGGCAGACGGGGATGTGATTGACTTTGTTTCCCGTCTGGAAAACGTCAGCCCCAAGGAAGCCGCCCTCATGCTGGCGCAGGACTTCTCCATCCCCTATGAGGATAAGGAGCAGCCAAGCAGGAGCCGCCGCCCGAAGCCAAGACAAAGGCAGGAAAGCCCGGAACATCAATTTAAGCGCATGGAGCGCCACTGTTTCCGGGTACTGTCCGACTATCACAATCTGCTGCGCTGCTGGAAGCGGGACTATGCCCCAAAGACGCCGGGCGAGGACTGGCACCCGCTTTTCGTGGAAGCCTTGCAGAAACAATCCCATGTGGAATATCTGCTGGATGTGCTGCTGTTCTCCGACATAGGGGAACGGGCTGCCCTGATTGCCAGCTACGGAAAGGAAGTGAGGAACCTTGAGCGGAGAATGGCAGACCTTGCCGCCAGAACTGCGGCAGGCCGTGACGGACACCATCGAAGCCGCACCCCCGCCCCGGAGCGTTGAGGAAGTGAAAGCCATGCTGGAGGGCACCGAGAAAGGCGGCGTGCGGAACAGTATCCACAACTGCCTGACGGTATTCCAGTATGACCCCGAACTGTCCGGGGCGGTTGCAAAAAATCTCCTGACCGAGCGTATTGACCTTCTAAAGCCCATCGGCAGGAAACGCAGAACCGGCAGCAAGGCCATGACCGACACGGACATGAAATATATCCGGCTGTATCTGGAAGATACCTACGGCCTGACAAGCGAGAAAAAGATAGCAGACGCCGCTGATCTGGCCGCAGACGCCAACAGCTACCATCCCATCCGGGACTACCTGAACGGCCTTGTCTGGGACGGGAAAGAGCGTATCCGCTACTGCCTGCGTCACTTTCTGGGAGCCGACACAGACAACTTCACTTACCATTCCCTGCGGCTGTTCCTGCTGGGAGCCATCCACCGGGCATTCTGCCCCGGCTGTAAGTTTGAGGTCATGCTCTGTCTGGTTGGCGGTCAGGGAGCCGGGAAATCCACCTTCTTCCGGCTGCTGGCCGTAAAAGACGAGTGGTTTTCCGATGATTTGCGGAAGCTGGACGATGATAACGTGTACCGGAAGCTACAAGGCCACTGGATTATTGAAATGTCGGAGATGATTGCCACTGCCAACGCCAAGAGCATAGAGGAAATCAAGTCGTTTTTAAGCCGCCAGAAGGAGGTCTATAAAATCCCCTACGAAACCCACCCGGAGGACAGGCTGCGGCAGTGCGTGTTTGGCGGGACTTCCAACGCCCTGGACTTCCTGCCCCTTGACCGTTCCGGGAACCGGCGCTTCCTGCCGGTCATGGTCTATCCTGAACAGGCCGAGGTACACATTTTGGACGATGAAGCCGCTTCCAGAGCCTATATCGAACAGGTATGGGCGGAAGCCATGACAACCTACAAAAGCGGCGATTTCAAGCTGTCTTTTACCCCCGAAATGATACAGTACCTCAAAGAACACCAGCGGGATTTCATGCCGGAGGACACCAAGGCCGGGATGATACAGGCGTACCTTGACCGCTACACCGGCAGCGCCGTATGCTCCAAGCAGCTTTTCAAGGAAGCCCTAAACCACCCCTTTGACGAGCCGAAACAGTGGGAAATCCGGGAAGTCAACGACATTATGAACCACGGTATCACGGGATGGAAGTATTTCTCCAATCCCCGGATATTTGAGGGATACGGCAGGCAAAAGGGCTGGGAACGGGAAGCCCCGGCAACGGGCGCTGACAACGGGCGTGAAAAAACGCCGGACGGATTTGTGGAAGTCACAGAGCAGATGGAGCTTCCCTTCTGAAAAATCCGGGGAAATGACAGCCGGTTGCCGACCCCGTTGCTATCCCGTTGCCGGGCCGGTTGCCGGGAAAAAGCCCGTAACTGCGGGCTTTTCTTCCCTCTGACAACCAAAGCAACAGAAAAATAAAAGAAAAAGTAATAAATAACCAAACCGCCAGACAGAGATTGTTTTCGAGGTTTTTTGAAGCCCGTTGCCGGACTTCGTTGCCGACCCTCTCCTGTCTGGCTTATTTCATTTATGGAGGTAACTGCCTATGGCAAAAAGCAAAACTGAAATCCATGTCACAACGGTATTTGACGGCGAACTGGACGCTACGGACGTTTTCGTGAGCCTGATTGCACAGAAATACAGCCAGAGAAATGACAAAGAATATCTTGCGAAAAAGCAAGATTTAGGATATAATAAAGACAAGGTTCAGAGTGACCGTGTTCCGTCTGGATTGTGCGGGTAACGGTTATGATGAACGGATTTGAATATGCAGGCATGGACATGGTACTGGCAAGCAGCTTCCGGGCGGCTATCTATTGCAGGCTTTCCAAGGACGATGACCTTGACGGGGAGAGCGCCAGTATCGCAAACCAGCGGGCTATGCTGGAAACCTACTGCGAGAAGCAGGGATGGGAGGTTGTTGCAGTCTATCAGGATGATGGCTACACGGGGCTGAACATGGAGCGCCCCGACCTGAAACGGATGTTGAAAGCCATCGAGCGCAGGCAGATAAACCTTGTGGTCACGAAAGACCTATCCAGACTGGGTAGGAATTACTTGCAGACCGGCTTCCTGATTGAAGATTTCTTCCCCCGCAACGGCGTGCGGTATATCGCCATGAATGACGGTATCGACACCATGCGGGACAACAACGACATAGCGCCGTTTAAGAACATCCTCAACGAGATGTACAGCAAGGACATTTCCAAGAAGGTTCATTCCTCTTATCTGCTGAAAGCGCAGAAAGGCCAGTTTACCGGCTGCCTTGCTCCTTTCGGGTATCGGAAAGACCCGGAGGATAAAAACCATCTGCTGATTGATGAGGAAACGGCCCCCATTGTCCGGCGTCTGTTTGCGTGGGCGCTGGAAGGACACGGCCCCAACTACATCCGGCGCAGGCTGGAAGAAGAAAAAATCCCATGCCCGACCTACTGGAACCGGGTGAGGGGCTTTCGGAACGTGTCAACCAAGTGGGAAAAGAAAGACCCGGTAAACGGGCGGTATATGTGGGACTTCTCCGTGATTAAGGACATCCTGATGAACCCCGTCTACACCGGCGCTATCGCTTCCCAGAAGAAGGAATACCGCTTCAAAATTGGCACCATCGGGGAGAAGAAGCCGGAGGACTGGATTGTGGTGGAAAACCAGCATGAGCCGCTTGTTGACCGCAAGACCTTTGACATCGTGCAGCGCAAGCTGAAATCCCGGCAGCGCCCCCGCCAGACCGGGGAAATCAGCCTGTTTGCGGGGCTTATCAAGTGCGGCGAGTGCGGGAAGTCGCTGACGATCCGCTACACCAACGACAAGCACCCGAAGCAGATTTATTCCTGTAAGACCTACAACGCCTACGGGAAACAGCACTGTACCCAGCACCGGGTTGAGTACGACACCCTTTACAGCCTTGTGCTGAACAAAATCCGGGAGTGCGCCAGAGCCGCCCTGATGGACGGGGAAGCCGTTGCCGGGAAGCTGACCGACACCTGCGAAGCCGAGCAGAAAGGCCAGCGGGAAGCGTTGGAGCGTTCCCTAACCAAAGACGAGGAAAGGATTGACGTTCTGGAAAAGATGGTGCTGCGGCTGTATGAGGATATGGTTGCCGGGCGTATCAGCGAAGCGAACTTCAATCTGCTGATGGAAAAGACGCAGGCGGAACAGGCCGAGTTGAAAGCAAAGGTTGAGGAAGGCCGGAAGAAGCTGGCCGATGAAATCCGGCTTGCATGTGACGCCCGCCAGTGGATGGAAGCCATTCAGGAATACGCCGACATCACGGAACTGGACGCCGCCACCTTAAACCGCCTGATTAAAGAAATCGTTGTCCATGAGAGCATAGACAGCGATAAGACAAGACACATTTCTATCGAAATTCATTTCAATCTCAAACCCATCCCGGAGGTGGAGCAGGTCACAGCCTGACCTGCCCCCGCCGGGGCGGTTCTTAAAAACTCCATAGATATTTCTTGACACGCCGCCGCCCGCCATCGAGCCGTTTTCCTACACCTATTTGGGGATAAAACAGCTCATGGCGGGCGGCGGCGTTGCCCTCATCGGCATCACCCTGATCCCTCTGCTGTCCGGTCTGCTGTCCACCACCTAATGATTCTCCAAAACCGGCGGGGGCTTTCGCTTGATAGCGGGAGCCCCCGCAAAGGAGGTGATCTCCCTTGATATTGGATATGATCCAGGAGTGGTTCAAGGAACTGCTCATTGACGGTATCATTTCAAACCTGACCGGGATGTTTGATACCCTGAATACAAAGGTGGGCGAGATCGCCGGGGAGGTCGGCATGACGCCCGCCGCCTGGAACAGCAGCATCTTCAACATGATCCGAAACCTCTCGGAAACGGTGATTGTCCCCATCGCTGGCATCATCCTCACCTTCGTCATGTGCTACGAGCTGATCCAGCTCATCATCGAGAAAAATAACCTCCACGACTTTGACACCTGGATTTTCTTCAAGTGGATTTTCAAGACCTTCTGCGCGGTGCTGATCGTCACCAACACCTGGAACATCGTCATGGCGGTGTTCGATGTGGCGCAGAATGTGGTCAGTCAGTCGGCGGGGGTCATCATCTCGGACGCAGGCATCGACATTTCCGGCGTGGTGGGCAATCTGGAGACCCAGCTTGCCGACTGGAGCGTGGGCGCCCTGCTGGGGCTGTGGTTCCAGAGTGTGTTCGTGGGGCTGTGTACGCAGATTCTTTCCATCTGTATCTTCCTGGTGATCTACGGCAGAATGATTGAGGTGTATTTGGTCACCTCCATAGGGCCGATTCCCTTTGCCACGATGGTCAACCGGGAATGGGGCTCCACGGGGCAGAACTACCTTCGCTCCCTGCTGGCCCTGGGCTTCCAGGCCTTCCTCATTATGATCTGCGTGGGCATCTATGCCGTGCTGGTGGAGGGCATCTCCACATCCGGCGACAACATATCCGCTGCCATCTGGGGGTGCATGGGCTATACGGTTCTGCTGTGCTACACATTGTTCAAGACCGGCAGCCTTGCAAAATCCCTGTTCGGCGCCCACTAAAGGAGGCAGATATTTGAGAGTAGGCCTTATTGATGTGGACTCGCACAATTTTCCCAACCTGTGCCTGATGAAGCTCTCGGAGTATCACACCAGACACGGGGATCGGGTGGAATGGTGGGACCCTGCAAAGCAATATGACCTTGTTTATAAAAGCCGGGTATTTACAGACACCTATTCCAAAGACACCATACAGGTGAGCAATGCGGATAAGGTCATCCAGGGCGGTACAGGTTACGGCCCCGGCGAAAACCTCCCGCATGAGATCGAGCATATTCGGCCGGACTATTTTCTATATCCGCGGTTTTTAGGTACAGCCTACGGCTTTTTAAGCCGTGGCTGTCCAAGGAACTGCGGATTTTGTATTGTCAGCAAAAAAGAAGGGCGCAGGAGCGTCCGGGTGGCTGATCTTTCCGAGTTTTGGAATGGTGAGGAAGAAATCAAACTGATGGACCCGAACCTGCTTGCCTGTCCCGACCATGAAAGGCTCATTGAACAGCTAATTGAGAGCCGGGCGCTGGTGGACTTTACCCAGGGGCTCGATATTCGCCTTATCAGCCGTGATAATGTATCTCTACTGAACAAAGTGCGGACAAAAGCGGTGCATTTCGCATGGGATAACCGGACGAGGACCTGACGGAGTATTTCCGTCGCTTTCGTGAACTTACTTCCATAAAGAGCGACCGAAACCGCCGTGTCTATGTCCTGACCAATTACGGCAGCACCCATGAACAGGATTTGTACCGGGTAAACACCTTGCGGGCATTGGGATATGATCCCTATGTGATGATCTATGAGCGTCCCACGGCTCCACGCATTACCCGCCATCTGCAAAGATGGGTAAATAATAAACGGATTTTTCATTCCGTATCAGATTTTAAGGACTATGCGCCGATGAAGAAGGAGGTGTGAAACATTGGCTTATGTAACAATCCCGAAGGACCTGAGTCGGATACAGAGCAAGGTCCTGTTCGGGCTGACCAAACGACAAGTGATCTGTTTCGGAGCGGCGGCGCTGGTAGGCGTGCCGCTTTTCTTTTTGGCAAAGGCGAGCCTGGGAACTACCACGGCGGCGCTGTGCATGATCCTGGTGATGCTGCCCTTTTTCCTGTTCGCCATGTATGAGAAGAACGGGCAGCCGCTGGAAGTGTTCCTGGGGCATCTGATCCAGAACAAATTCATCCGGCCGAAGGTACGCATCTACCAGACAAACAATCTCTATTCCGCCCTGGTGCGGCAATCCCAACTGGAACAGGAGGTGAAGCGGATTGCGAGAAAAGGCAGAAAAACCGGCAAAGCGTAAGCTCACCCGTGCCGAGCGCAAGCAGATCGAGGCGGTGATCCGGCAGGCGAAGGGCGACGGAAAAGCCCATACGGTGCAGGACAGCATCCCGTTTCAGAATATGTTCCCGGACGGTCTGTGCAGGCTGGAGGGCGGCGCCTTCTCCAAGACCATTGCCTTTGAGGATGTGAATTACCGCCTGGCGGGGCCGGAGGATCAGCGGAGCATCTTTGAAAGCCTCTGCGATTTCTACAACGGCTACGACCCCTCCATCGGTGTTCAGGTCTCTTTGGACAGTCGCAGCGGAGGCAGCGCCGCCGATGAAATGTTCGGCATCCGCAGGCAGGGCAACGACCTGGACCCCATCCGGGACGAGGCGGTGGACATCCTGCGGATGCAGTACAAGCGGGGCAACAACGGCTATGTGAAAACCAAGTATGTGACCCTGACCATCGAGGCGGAGAACCTCCCTGCGGCCCGGGCGCGGTTTGCCCGCATTGAGACCGACACCCTCAACCGCTTCAAGGTCATGGGTGCGGCCGCTCATGTGCTGGATGGAAAGGAGCGGCTGGAGCTGCTTTACAACATCCTCCACCCGGAGGGCGGGCAGTTCGCCTTTGAATGGGACTGGCTCCCGGCCAGCGGCCTTTCGGTGAAGGACTTCATTTCTCCGTCCTCCTTCCACTTCGGGGAGACCCGCACCTTCCGCATCGGAAAGCGGTATGGGGCGGTGTCCTTCCTGCAAATCCTGGCGCCCGAGATGCACGACCGTATCCTCACCGACTTCATGGAGGCGGACGGAAATATCATGGTGACCATGCACATCCGGGGCATCAACCAGAACGAGGCCATCAAAATGGTCAAGCGGAAGATCACCGACCTGGACGCCATGAAGATACAGGAGCAGAAGCGGGCGGTGCGCAGCGGCTACGATATGGACATCCTTCCTTCGGACCTCTCTACATACGGCGGCGCGGCAAAGGACCTGCTCACCGACCTGCAATCCCGCAACGAGAGAATGTTCAACATGACCTTCCTGGTGCTGCACACGGCGGAGACCCGTCAAAAGCTGGAGATCGCCGTATCCCAGGCGGCCAGCGTCGCCCAGACCTATAACTGCCTTCTGACCCGGCTGGACTTCCAGCAGGAGGACGGGCTTATGAGCAGCCTTCCCCTGGGGCTCAACCGCATCAAGATAGAACGGAGCCTGACCACTTCGGCCCTGGCGGTGTTCGTCCCCTTCGTCACCCAGGAGGTGTTCATGGGCGGCGACGCCATGTACTACGGGCTCAACGCCCTTTCCAATAACATGATCCTGCTGGACCGCAAGCAATCCCGCTGTCCCAACGGTCTTGTGTTCGGCACCCCCGGCAGCGGCAAATCCATGAGCTGCAAGCGGGAGATCACCTTTATCATGCTGATGACCCAGGATAATGTCATCATCTGCGACCCGGAGGACGAGTATTCGCCCCTGGTGAAGCGATTGGGCGGTCAGGTGATCCGGCTGTCCCCGTCCAGCACCGACTATGTGAACCCTCTGGACATCAACCTCAACTACTCCGAGGAAGAAAACCCGCTGGCGCTGAAAAGTGATTTCGTCTTATCCTTCTGCGAGCTCATCATGGGCAGCAAGACGGGGCTGGAGGCCATCGAGAAAACCGTCATTGACCGGGCGGTACAGATGATCTACCAGCCCTACTTTGCCGATCCCCGGCCAGAGAATATGCCCATTCTGGGCGACCTGATGAACGCCCTTCTGTCCCAGCACATCCCGGAGGCCGACCGAGTGGCCCAGGCGCTGGACCTCTATGTGAACGGTTCGCTGAACTTCTTCAACCACCGTACCACCGTGGACATCTCCAACCGCCTTGTCTGCTTTGACATCAAGGGCCTGGGCAAGAACCTGAAAAAGCCGGGGATGCTCATTGTTCAGGATGCGGTGTGGAACACCGTTACCATCAACCGGGCTATCGGGCGCTCCACCTGGTATTTCGTGGACGAGTTCCACCTTTTGCTGAAGGAGGAACAGACCGCCGCGTACAGTGCCGAGATTTGGAAACGGTTCAGAAAATGGGGCGGCATCCCCACCGGGGCGACCCAGAACCCCAAGGACCTGCTTTCCTCCCCGGAGATCGAAAATATCCTGGAGAACAGCGATTTCATCTATATGCTCAACCAGGCGGCGGGCGACCGGAAGATACTGGCGGAGCGGCTGAACATTTCGTCGGAACAGCTTGCCTATGTGACCAATTCCGAGCCGGGTCACGGGCTGCTGTTCTTCAACAATGTCATCCTGCCCTTTGCGGATGACTTCCCGAAGGATACCGAGCTCTATAAACTGCTCACCACCAAGCCCAGCGAGGTTGCACACGAAACTGTGGACGACGAAAAGGAGGACCAGAATGGATAACAAGATGGCGGTTTTCAATAACTGCGAATTTGGCAGCATCCGAGTGATCGAGCAGAACGGCAAGTATCTGTTTTGCGGTTCGGATGTGGCAAAGGCCCTGGGGTATAGCAATCCCCGCAAGGCAGTCCGGGATCATACGAGGGGGGGAACGAAATGTTCCATCCCCACCACAAGCGGAGACCAGACGATGGCATTTATCCCGGAGGGTGATGTGTACCGCCTGATTGTTCATAGTCGGATGCCTGGTGCGGAACGCTTTGAAAAATGGGTGTTTGACGAAGTTCTCCCCATGATCCGCAAGACGGGCGGGTACATGACTGCCTCCCTTCTGGAGCAGGCGGCGGAAAAGCCGGAAATACTTCTGGCTTTTGCCGATCAGCTTCTTGCCGAGCATGAGAAAAACCGGCAGCTCTCCGGCGAGGTGGAACGGCTGCGGCCGAAAGCAGATTTCTATGACGCCTTTGTCCATGAAGAAAACTGCACCAATATCCGGGCTACGGCGAAGGAACTGCAAATCGGGGAGCGTGCGTTTTGCCGTTTCCTGATGGACGCGGGATTTCTGTACCGCTGCCCGGCCGGATACCTTCTGCCCTATGCCAAGCCCTCCAATGACGGGTTGTTCCGTGTGAAGGACTTCTGGAAATATGGGCATTTTGGACAGCAGACCTTGATTACGCCCCAGGGCAAAAATGTAATCCGTCTGCTGCTGGATGATGGGCAAATGCGGCTGGAATGGAAGGAAAGGATGGGATAAGGATATGGAACAGGAAAAGCTGTATGTCATCGAGGAAAAGACCTATGAGGCACATATCGACGAGGAAGTGCATCTCTACGGGCTGCTTCATCAGCTTGCCTTCCTTGCCGGAAAAATCAAGGACCGGGAGGATGTCGAGGCGTTCATTGCGGCGGCGAAGCGGTACGGCCAGATCGCCGATGACAAGTTTGATGCCTGGAACATTCCCGGCCGTTACCTGGTGTTCGGCGACAAGGCGGACCTTGCCGGGATGAAGGCGCGGGAGCTGTGCGAGCTGGACGCCTTCTATGTGGAGTGCGAGGACGACGAACCCGAACCGGGCAGCGGCCGCCAGGAGGAACACTATCTGATCCCCGGCAGCGGATTCCGGCTGCTGGTGAGCGAACTGCACATGTTCCTGGTAACCTGGTACAGCATCGCCAAGTGTCTGTCGCAGGCACAGAACGAGAAAGATTTTCTCCGACTGCAAAAGAAATACGGGAACTATGAAAAGACGCTGAACAGGCTGCGCCGCAAGCTGGGTCTTTCCGCTGACAGCAACTTTTGTCAGGATGAATTGGAGGCGGCGGTCATCAAGCGGTTCCGGGCGGAGCTGATCCCTGGGGAGCAGATCAGCCATGAATAAGCTCACCCATGTCAGCCTGTTTTCCGGCATCGGCGGGCTGGACCTTGCGGCGGAGGCGGCGGGCTTTGAAACGGTCTGTCAATGCGAGTGGGCGGACTATCCCTATTCCATCCTGCAAAAACATTGGCCGGATGTGCCGAAGTTCCGCGACATCACCACATTCACGAAGGAGGCGTTTTTTGAAAAAACAGGACTTGAAACCATTACCATCCTCTCCGGCGGATTCCCGTGCCAGCCTTTCTCCACCGCAGGAAAACGGCGGGGCTTTGCGGATGAACGCTACCTGTGGCCGGAGATGTGCCGCGTTATTGCCGAACTGCGGCCCCGTTGGGTGCTTGGGGAAAATGTTGCTGGCTTCATCAATATGGGGCTCGACAAAACGATTTTTGACCTGGCAAAAGCGGGATACGCTGTTCTCCCATTCGTATTTCCGGCTTGCGGCGTCGGCGCATGGCATGAGCGCCAGCGAACTTTTATCGTCGCGGCTGATGTTTCCCACACCCCTTGCCTCCGACAAATCCACGGGGCGGGATGCTGCCAGCCTGGATGTGTTCCTGTCGGACAATGGGATATTCCGCAAGCGGAACAAGGACGGGTCGATCTGGAGCCTGTCCCTGTCGGCGGCGGTGTTCTATCTGACCCCGGCAGCATCGGAGGGCTACCGTTCCACCCTGAAACCGGCGGCCTTCCGGGACAAATCCACGTCCTCCAACCTGTCGGCTCAGGTGATCCGGCAGGAGCAGCCCCTTTCCGAGAAAGCGGCGCTGAACCCGGACTGGGTGGAATGGCTCATGGGATTCCCCCCGAAATGGACGGACGCATCCTTTGGCGTGCCGAGCCCGAAGGAGTCCCCCGCATGACCGAGGACACGGACAACCGGGCGCTGCGGCTGAAAACCCTGGGGAACGCGGTCTGCCCGCCCCAGGCCTATCCCATTTTCCAGTACATCGCCATGATCGAAACCGGGGCGTGTGCCGACATCTGCCCCTATGGAACAGGAGGTGACGCACCTTGAAAGAATGGAAAGCCCCCGAAAAGGAGGCGCAGAAGATGACCCGTGACGGGGCAGTATCCGTCAATCTGGTTACGGGCGAGACGACCTATCCCTCTGACCGGACGCCGGAGCAGGACCATTCCGCCTCCAGCGACACGGCGGGTGCCGCTGGGAAAGTAGTGGATCGTCTGGAACTGCACCGGGAACAGGCAGCAGCCAAGAAGAAGCGCCGGAAACAGCGCAGAACCTATCGGGAGGGCGAGGCGGCAGCGGGCCGTCCATCCTCCCGATTGCAGTTTTCCGAGGCGGACCAGGCCAAGCCGGAGCTGCAAGGGGCCATCCGCAAGTCGGACAAGGCGGCGGACCGGCTGGACGCGGCAAAGACCGCTGTTCCATCCAAACTGCCATCCCCCCAACATGCCAATCCGCTGTCCCGCCCCATCCAGGAGGCAGGCGCAGCCATCCACGGCAAGGTCCGAGAGGTGGAGCAGGAAAATTCCGGCGTCCAGTCGGGCCACCTGGGGGAACGTAGCTTTGAGAAGGCTGTGGGCTACGGAAACCGCCGTGTCCAGAACTGGCGGGCGGAACGCAAGCTGAAACCCTGGCGGGACGCGGCAAAGGCGGAGCAGGCGGCGGTCAAGGCCAATGCGGATTTCTACTATCGGAAAGCCGTGGCGGAGAACCCCCAGCTTGCATCCAATCCCATCTCCCGCCTGTGGCAGAAACGGAAGCTGCAAAAGCAATATGCGGCGGCATACCGGGCGGCGGGCAAGACCGCCCAGGCCGGGAAAACAGCGGAGACCACGGCAAAGGCGGCCAAGAAAACCGCCCAGGAGTCCAAGCGCACCGCCCTTTTCCTGAAACGGCATTGGAAGGGCGCGTTGATCGTGGGCGGCATCGGTCTTCTGCTGGTAATGCTGCTGGGCTCCCTGCAATCCTGTTCCTCCATGTTCGGCGGCGGGGTGTCCAACATTATGGCGTCCTCCTATCTCTCCGAGGATGCCGACATGCTGGCGGCGGAAGAAGCCTACTGCGCCAAAGAGGATGAATTGCGGGAGTATCTGGATACCTACGAGGCCACCCACGACTATGACGAGTATCACTTTGATCTGGACGAGATTGAGCACGACCCCTATGTGCTGATCTCCATTCTGTCGGCACTCCATGAAGGGGTGTTCACCATTGACCAGGTACAGGGCGACCTTCAAACCCTCTTTGACAAGCAATACATTCTCACCGAAACCGTGACCACGGAGACCCGCTATCGGACGGAGACACGGACGGACAGCGAGGGCAACACCTATACGGTTCGGGTGCCCTATACCTGGACCATCTGCACCGTCACGCTGGAAAACTTCGACCTCTCCCATGTGCCTGTCTACATGATGGGCGAGGAACAGCTTTCCTTGTATGCCACCTATATGTCCACCCTGGGCAACCGCCCCGATCTGTTCCCGTCCTCCGGGTATGTGAACAAGTACATCGACAACCCTCCCACCGCCTGGGAGATTCCCGCTGAATACCTGACGGACGAGCGGTTCAACACCCTCATTACCGAGGCGGAAAAATACCTGGGTTATCCCTATGTGTGGGGCGGCAGCAGTCCCAGCACTTCTTTCGATTGCAGCGGATTCGTCAGTTATGTGCTGACCAACAGCGGCCTGTGCAATACCGGGCGGCTGGGCGCACAGGGGCTCTACAATATTTCCACCCCAGTATCCGACCCCCAGCCCGGCGATCTGGTGTTCTTCGTGGGCACCTACGACACAACCGGCGTATCTCATGTAGGCATTTATGTGGGCGACGGGATGATGCTGCATTGCGGCGACCCCATCCAGTATTCCAACCTGAACACGAGCTACTGGCAGTCCCATTTCTACGCATACGGCAGACCGCCGTACAACTGATGGAGGTGATGAAGCATCAATATGGTTTCCTATGGGGGCGGCGCCAACAGCACCGCCCTTTTGATCGGGCTGCACCAGCACCGTATCCCGGTGGACCTGATTCTCTTTGCGGATACGGGGGCAGAGCATCCCCACACCTACGCCTATCTGGAGGTGATGGACCGCTGGCTGAAGGACCACGGGATGCCTCCCATTATCAGAGTGTATAAGACCACCCGTGACGGGAAACGGCTGACGCTGGAGGATGAATGTCTGCAAAGTTGCAGCCTACCGTCCATTGCCTACGGCTTCAAGCGGTGTTCCCTGAAACACAAGATCGGGCCGCAGGAAAAGTTCTGCAACCATTACCCGCCGTGTCAAAAGGCGTGGGCGGCGGGCAAACGGGTGGTCAAGTTCATCGGCTACGACGCGGGCGAGGGCTACCGCAGCGACAAGGTGCTGCTGGGAGACCTGGCCGACCGAAAATACAGCAAGTGGTATCCCCTGATGGAATGGGGATGGACGCGGGACGATTGCATCCGGCAGATCGAGGCGGCAGGGCTGCCCCAGCCGGGAAAATCGTCCTGTTTTTTCTGTCCCAGCATGAAACCCGACGAGATCACCGCCCTGCGGGAGCAGCATCCCGATTTGTTCCGCCGCGCCCTGGCGCTGGAGGACAACGCCCGGAAAAACCTGAAAACGGTCAAGGGCCTGGGGCGGAACTATTCCTGGAGAGAACGATTTGGAAAGGAGTTTTGCACACATGGCAACGGTTGAGAAGATTCGCAAAGACATCGAAAAGACGAAGGAGAAGATCTCCGCCCAGCAGAAGCGACTTCGGGAGCTGGAGGCGCAGCTCACCGAGGAAGAAAACCTGGAGATCGTCCGCATGGTCAAGGCGGTGCGCATGGACAACAAGGAGCTGACCGCCTTCCTGAAGGCCTACGCCAGCGGCCTTATCACCCTGCCCGACGGGATGATGGAGGCGGAGGCGGCGCCGGACCCCGACGACGAGGATATGAAAGGAATGGAGGACGGCGAAGATGAAGCGTAACAGAGTTTTCCGCCTTTTGGCGTCCCTGACGGTGGTGGTCCTGTGCATGACCGCCTTCTCCGTCACCGCCTTTGCGGGCGGTGGGGATGGCGACTACTACACGGGAGAGTCCGCCGAGACGACGCCGGAACCCACCGAGGAACCCGCCACCGGGGGCATGGAGCCGGAGGGCCAGCCCCTTACCCCGGAGGGCAACGCCACGCTGGTGGACGATTATTACGGCGACAAACAGCTTATCACCGTGACCACAAAAGCGGGCAACTATTTTTACATCCTGATCGACCGGGCCAACGAGGACAAGGAGACCGCCGTTCACTTCTTGAACCAGGTGGATGAAGCCGACCTGATGGCGCTGCTGGAGGACGGACAGACGGAGGAAAAGCCAGCTGCTTGTACCTGCACCGAGAAATGCCAGGCTGGTGCGGTAAATACCGCCTGTCCGGTCTGCGCGGTGAATATGAGCGAGTGTGCCGGGAAAGCGCCGGAGGTGGAGCCGGAGCCTGAACCGGAGCCGGAGAAGGAGTCCGGCAGCGGCGGCGCCCTGGTGCTGATCCTGCTGCTGGCGGCTCTGGGCGGTGGCGGAGCCTTCGCCTACATCAAGTTCATCAAGCCCAAGCAGGGCGCAAAGGTCAGCGCCGACCCGGACGACTATGAGTTCGAGGACGAGGAATACGAAAACGAGGACATTCCTGAACAGGGAGAACAGGAGGAGCAGAATTGAGCAAATTGGTGATCTGCGAAAAACCGAGTGTAGCAAAGAGTATCGCATCGGCCCTGGGTGTCACATCCAGGGCCGATGGCTATTTTGAAGGCGGCGGCTGGCTCATTTCCTGGTGCATTGGTCATCTGGTGGGACTGGCGGACGCGGCCGCCTACGATGACCGCTATAAGAAGTGGCGGTATGAGGACCTTCCCATCCTGCCCGCCCCCTTCCACTATGTGGTGTCCGAGGAAAAGGCTGACCAGTTCCACATTCTCCGTTCCCTGATGGAGCGCCCCGATGTGACGGAACTGGTCAACGCCTGCGACGCGGGACGCGAGGGCGAGCTGATCTTCCGGCTGGTCTATGAGGCTGCCGGATGTTCCAAGCCTTTCTCCCGTCTCTGGATTTCTTCGATGGAGGATGCGGCAATCCGGGAGGGCTTTGCCGACCTGCACCCCGGCGCGGACTATGACCCGCTGTATCAATCGGCGCTTTGCCGCCAAAAGGCGGACTGGCTTATTGGTATCAATGCCTCACGGCTCTTTTCGGTGTTGTATCATCGAACGTTAAATATTGGGCGGGTGCAGACGCCCACCCTGGCGATGCTGGCCGACCGGGACAGTAAGATCGTCCTGTTCCGCAAGGAGAAATACCATTATGTGCGGCTGGCGCTGGAGGGGGCCGAGGCGGTCAGCGACCGCATTGTTTCCCCGGAGGACGCCCAGGCCATCCGGGATGCCTGTGACGGGCAGCGGGCCGTGTGTGTATCCCTGGTGCGGGAGAAAAAGACGGAGAACCCGCCCAAACTGTACGACCTGACCACCTTGCAGCGGGAGGCGAACCGGGTGTTCGGTTACACGGCCAAGCAAACCCTGGACTACGCCCAATCGCTCTATGAAAAGAAGCTGCTGACCTATCCCCGCACGGACAGCCGGTATCTGACCGGCGACATGGCGGAGACCGCCTCCGTGGTTCTGCATCTGGCAGCACGGGTGACGCCCTTCGATGCCTGCCCGGAGTTTTTCCCCGATGTTCTGGCGCTGGTGAACGACAAGGAGGTATCTGACCATCACGCGATCCTGCCGACGCTGGAACTGGAGAAAGCGAACGTTCCGGGGCTGCCTGTGGGTGAGCGCAATATCCTTCTGCTGGTCTGCTGCAAGCTGCTGTGTGCGGCGGCGGAGCCTTTCGTGTATGAGGCGGTCACGGCCACCTTTGATTGCGGCGGACATACCTTCACGGCAAAAGGAAAGCAGGTGCTTTCCCAGGGCTGGCGCGCCATCCAGGAGGTGTTCCGTTCCTCCCTGAAGGAGAAGCCGGAGGATGAAGATGCCGAGGGTGTTCTTCCCGCCTTGACCGAGGGGCAGGTCTTTGAGCCGGTCTCCGCCTCCGTCACCGAGCACTTCACTTCGCCCCCCAAGCCCTACACGGAGGACACCCTTCTGTCGGCCATGGAGAATGCGGGCAAGGAAGATATGCCGGACGAGGCAGAACGCAAGGGCCTGGGCACCCCGGCGACAAGGGCGGCCATCATTGAAAAGCTGGTGTCCGGCGGGTTCGTGGAGCGCAAGGGCAAGAACCTGATCCCTACAAAGGCAGGCGTTAACCTGGTCACGGTGCTGCCGGAGCTGCTGACCTCTCCCAAGCTCACAGCGGATTGGGAGCAGCGGTTGAACGAGGTGGCAAAGGGCCAGGCGTCGCCGGAGGACTTCATGGACGGGATCGAGGCAATGGCGGCGGAGCTGGTGCGGAAATACTCCCACATTTCCGAGGATGGGCAAAAGCTGTTCCAGCCGGAGAAAGAGACGGTGGGCCTCTGCCCCCGCTGCGGCAAGCCGGTCTATGAAGGCAAGAAGAATTTCGCCTGTTCGGACCGGGCCTGCCAGTTTGTCATGTGGAAGAATGACCGTTTCTGGACCAGCCGCCGCAAGGAAATGACCCGGAAGATGGCGGCCGACCTTCTGAAAAAAGGCCACACTTCCGTCAAGGGGATGTGGTCGGAGAAGAAAGGTTCCACCTATGACGCCGTGGTGATCCTGGACGATACCGGCGGCAAGTATGTCAATTTCAAGTTGGAGTTTCCCAAACGAAAGGATGGTGTGCATGGCAAAAAGTAAAACCGAGGTCAACTTCATGGAGCATTTGAAGCCGCTGCTCCCCGCAGGCGGTGACGCAAGCGAACTGGAGGCAGCGGCCCAGGCGCTTGCCGGACTTTCCCCGGAGGACCGTGACCTCCTGGCCGCTGTCCAGGAGTCTCCCTTCCGACTGACCACCCTGGAGCAGTTCCGGGAGTTTCCCGCGAATACCGAGTATTTCATTCTGGAGCCCAACATCCGCAAGGTGGAGGATGTGGGCTGGCGCTATCTGGCGCAGCATTTGGATGTCCTTCTGCCCCCGGAGCTGCTGGACGCCATTGATCCCGTTCCTTTCGGCAACCACGCCATGCGGGAGGAACAGGGGTGCTTCACCAGTAAAGGGTATCTCACCCTTTCCGGCGACGAGTGGGAGCATGAGCGTCCCAGGGAGAGGCAGACGGAGAAAAAGCCCTCCATCAAGGAGCGGCTGGAGCAGAGCCGGAAGGAATGTGCCAATCAGAGCAAGGCGCAGCCCCATCGGGAAAAGTCTGCGCCGGAACTGTAAGGAGGTGTCGTTATGCCCCATTATGACTATGACAAAGATTATCCCTTTGCCGCTTTCATCACCAACCTGGGCAAATATAACGAGGGTGCCCTTGTGGGCGAATGGGTGAAGTTCCCCACCACGGCGGAGGAACTGAAAAAGGTCTTTGAGCGTATCGGGATCGGTGCGAAGGACGACTTCGGGCAGACCTATGAGGAATGGTTCATCACGGACTACGACTGCTATGTGGACGGCCTCTATGACCTGCTGGGTGAGTATGCAAACCTGGACGAGCTGAACTACCTGGCTTCCAAACTGGATGATATGAGCCAGGATGAATATGAGCGGTTTCAGGCGGCTATGGAGATCGGCGATCACACGGGCAGCATCCAGGAGCTTATCAACCTGACGGAAAACCTGGACTGTTACGATGTTTACCCCGACATCCATGACCACGATGATCTGGGCCGGTATTATATCGAGGAACTGGACGCCATGCAGGTGCCGGAGCATCTGCGCAATTACATCGACTATGAAGCCTACGGGCGGGACATCGCCCTGGAGGAAAGCGGCCAGTTCACCGACCTGGGCTATGTGCGGGATACCGGGGACAGCTTCCATGAGTATTACGATGGTGAGCGCGGTAGCATCCCGGAGGAATACCGAGTAATGACCTTCCAGGATGACATCCCCGAAGAAGAAATTTCGGAATGGGCCATGGACCTTGCCTACGATATGGACGAGTTTTTCCGGCAGAACGATCCGCAGTATGCCGCCGAGCACCCGGAGGAACACGCGGCAAAGGAAGAAATCTACGAAAACCTGATGGCCGGGCGCATCTCCGCCCTGGACGAGAAACTGGCCGCCCTGGGGCAGACCCAGGAGGACTATCTGCCTTCGGAGATCGAGAAGTTCAAGGACGCCACCGGCTATGAGGAATTTCTGGATGTGGACCCCCAGGCGATCCGGGAGGCCATTGAAAACCCGGATCAGTCCCATGTGGACGAGATGCTGTCCTTTGCGGAGCAGGCAAACCGGGAGTATGAAGCGGAGTTGTACGGGCAGCAAGCGGCGCCCACCCCGGATGACCGAGAGACCGGCGAGACGGTGCGGACTCCCAGGGGCACCTTCCATGTGACGGATATGAGCCGGGAACAGATGGAGGCGGCCGGATACGGTTTCCACCACGAGTCCGAGGACGGAAAGTATCTCATCATGGCCAACGGCAGCCGCGCCTTTGCCATCCCCAGCGGAGACGCACCCGAACATACCGCGCCGGAGAAGTTGACTGTCCTGGTGGTGGAGCCCATGAAGGAACCCTATGTGAAGGAAATCGACCCCGGCCTCCATGCGCTGCAAGCGGAGGTGGGCGGCGACATTGCCGCCTCCTATCCCTTTGACGATCCGGTGGGGCTGGTGCTGAACGACGAGGGCAAGCTCATCGGTCTGGACCTGAACCGCTCTCTCCGGGACGAGCATGGGGAGATTTACGACATTGTGGCAGGCACCTTCTTGGTGGTGGGCCTGGGGCCGGAGAGTTTTGCGTCCCTGCCCCCGGACATGATCCAGAAATACACCGAGCAATTCAAGCGGCCGGAGCTGTTCGCCAGCATCAACGGGCAGATCGTATCCGTTCCCGTGGAGCCGGAAAACCCGCTGCGCACGGCGGAAATGACCCTGGAGGATGACTACGGCATGATCGACGGGATCATCAACAACGGCCGCCGTGGTGAGGAATTGGAGAAAGCCCAGACCGAGGCGCGCAGGACCACGCCGGAGAAAAAGCCTTCCATCCGGGAGCGACTGGAGGACGCAAAACGGGAGTGCGCGGAACGGAAAAGCCCGGACAAGCCTGCCCCGCAGAAGAAGCCCCCGGAGCTGGGCGACTTATGAGCCGGAGCAAGAAATGGCGTCTGGAATGGGCGTTCTTCCTGGGCGAGAACGGCAGACGCCAGTATAACAAGCTCTGCAAGGGCTGTATCCATCCCTGCAAGCAGAGTTTCCGGGCGGTGGTGTTGTCCTGTCCGCACTATCTTTCCCTCCGTTCCAAAAAGTGCGGGAATTAGGGTTCAAAACAGTCAAAGAAACCGGCTGTGACGGCTTTTCCGTGTAGGGGCAGTATGATTTCCCATGTGGAGCGGCAGGGCGTTTCTGCATAGGAAAAACGCCGGATTTTCACCTTTTATCAAGCAAAATGGGAGCGTCAACATCGGATGCAGTTATCCGAGGTTGGCGCTCCCATTCTTTTTTTGTTCTGGCTGCGTCGCAGTCGATCAGTCATCCTCTAACAGCTTGGAGGGCGGGATTTTCAGCACTTGGGCGATCTTGAACAATGTTTCAAGAGATACGCCACGAACCGTACCTGTTCCTTCTACCTGACCAACGAAGTTGACACTTTTCCCGATCCTCTCCGCAAGGACCTCCTGTGTCATCCCCGCCTTTTTTCTGTAATATGCGATCTTCAAGCCCAAAGTGATATAGCGTTCTGGAAACTCCGTTTGCATAATATCACCTCCTGATATTATGCTACCAACAAAACAGGTAAATTATAATTGAGACCAATTAAAGAATTATTTACTTTAAGTCAATGTTTGTATATAATGAGAAGTGGATTGTTTACTTTGTTGGAGGGACTGGCTTGAAAATGGCGAAGATAGAACCGTGAACATATTTACTGTTAGTTTTTTTGGACACCGGATCATCCCGGAGTTTCGTGAGGCGGAGGATCGTGTGGAGGCGCTGGTTCATGCGCTGCTTTTGGAAAAGGAGTATGTGGAGTTCCTGGTCGGACGGGACGGAGATTTTGACCAGATCGTTTCCTCCGCTGTCAAACGCCAGCAGCGACTTGTTCGGGATGACAACAGTTCCTTGATTTGGATACTGCCATATCCCACGGCGGAGCTGCGCAACAATATGGAAAACTTTGAAACCTATTATGATGAAATCGAGATATGCGGCAGCGCGGCCAGCAGCCATCCAAAAGGCGCTTTTCAAATTCGCAACCGGCAGATGGTGAAGCGAAGCAATCTCGTTGTATTCTATGTGGACCATACAGGCGGCGGAGCTTATCAGACCATGCGCTATGCGCAGAAAGAAAAAAAGAATATACTAAATCTTGCTGGGGAAGGATACGGAGAAAAAGAATGAGCGCCATCATCTTTCGGTGATGGCGCTCATTTTCAGTAGCAGTAGTAGGCGCTGTGGGAATGTGTGTAAACGGTCAAAGGGGCGGCGCTGTGGGAAACAGTGTTTGCGGGCTGTGGGAAAGCTGACAGCTTTTCCATCAGGTCGTAAATATTTGTTTTCCATCGGTGGAGCGGCCGTTTTCCACATTTCCATAGTGCTATTCTGGAATATAGGAAGTCCCTCTTGTTATGAACAGTCGATAGATGGTCAAGGGAATATACCAGGTAGACACCAGCAGTCGCCAGACCAGGACGAAACCGCCGATCACTCCGCCAATAATAAAGTTCAGCAGAAACAACGGAAGGGCGGTTCCCAAAGAGCCGCCCGGCACGATCCAGGCAAACATCCGTGGGATGCCAAAAGGCAGACCGCAAAGGATGAACAGCCATACATAGTCGGTGACTCCATCTTTTGTGCAGACGGATTTGAAAATGCAGTACAGCAAAGCCGCCACCGCCACGGGCAGCACGCTCTTTTTGAAAAACTCTTTGATTACTTCGGATTTCGTCACAGTCAGCACCTCCATTCCTGGTTCCATTATATCAGCCGGATAACCATGCGCCCAGGGGTTTTGCAAAGACTGTCAAAAGCGCCCAATCCCCGTTACTCCAAGTCGTTGCTCCGCTGCCGCTGCTGTTCCTGTTCCTTCGGCCTTTCCAGCAGGGCGTCCACATTCTGGCGGAGGGTGTCATATTCCTTTTCCTCCCGTTGTATCTTCCGAAGTTCCGTTTGCAGGGCGGCCTTGCGGGCGGAGAGTCCTTCCAGTTCTGCTTTCACCTTATCGGAGGAAGGAAGTTTGGTGAGCCCGGCCTTTTTGATTTCCCTGGCGGCCGCCTCGAATAAGATAATCTCGCTCTCAAAGCCGCGCAGGAATTTTTCCTTGTCCTTTGATGCCTTGTATCGGTCATAGACAGGTTTCAGCTTGCGGTAGGTGTCGATCTGCTTTCCCAGGAGGGCAAGGTCGGCGATCCGCTGTTCCGTATCCCGCAGACTTTCCCTGGTACGGATGGAGGCGGCGGCAACGGCGTCACACCGTTCCACCAATTCCTCATAGCTGCCGATGCCGTGTTCGGTGAGAAAGTTCATGGTGGCGGCCGCCCGTTTCAGATTCTCGATGGTCGCCCACCGCTGGTATCCGGCGCTCTGCTGGGCCTTGATATTGTTCTGAATGTCAATGAGCAGGCTGACCTTCCCGCTGCGCTGTTGGGGCTGTCTGGAGGGCCTGGGACCTCCGGCAATGCGGGAGACAACGGCTGCTTCCGTGTAATCGGCGCCCAGGGTTTTGAGCCGGGTGAACCTCTCCTGGTCCGGCGCCCTGGCGGAGATATACTTTCCCCGCTTGATTTCGTACCCTTCCCGCTGCAACCGGGCAAGCAAATCTTCCAGGCTGGAGGACACGGGGATCAGCCGGTCGATGGCGGCTTTCAGCTTTGCCTTGTAGCTGGTGCCGTTCTGTGCGGCCTGATGCTCAATGTAGCTCTTGCCCTTATCCCGGCCAGGGACGATGACGGACAAGCCGTGTTCTTTGCACAGCCGGTCGCTGGCCCGGCGTATCTCGTGATAGCTGCGCTTGTTGGAATGGTAGTGCTTGTGGTCGGTGAAGCTGACCGCATTGAAAATCAGGTGATTATGGACGTGATCCTTGTCAATGTGAGTGGTGAGGACAAATTCATATTTGCCGCCCAGGACCTCCCGTGCCAGTTCCATGCCGATCCGGTGGGCTTCCTCTGGCATGACCTCCCCAGGTTCAAAGGCTTGGATCAGGTGACGGCCCAGGTGTGTGCCCTTGTCGATGGAATGGCGGCGTGTCCATTCAAATTCAATGTCGGCGGTCTCGGCGGCGCAGCCGAAGGAGGACACCAACAGCTTCCCGTCCGTCTTGTCAGGATTGCAGATATAGTCAATCGCAGCTTTCAGCGTTGACTTAATAGGATGCGTCTTTGTAACTGCCATATCTGATCCAGCCTTTCCCGGATTTCCTCCATGTCGGCCTGATAGGTGGGGCCTCCGGCGTTGACCCGCTTGGCAATCTGATTGATGTTCCGGCCAATGGCGGACAGAAGTTTGTTCATCTCCTTAATGTCCTTGGTGTCCACCTGGATGATATATCCGTCAATCGCCATCTTCCGCAGGTAGGCACCGATCCGCTTTGTCTGGAGCTGGGCCATCTTCTGTTCCATCAGTTCCTTTTCCTCGGCGGTCACATAGAACTTCACCTGGATATTTCGTTTTCGGTTTGCCATCGTGGTATCTCGCCTCTTTTCGTATCAGGGTTTGGGATGTTCCCAACAAGCATTTTTCGGGTTTAGGGGGAGGGTTCCCTAAAGCCAAAAATCGCAAGCGGGTACTCGCTTGCTGTGCTTGCTATCTACTCCATACCCCCACCGAAAGGCGGTATTTGTTGCGCGTTCCTTTGATTTTGGACGCAAAAAAAGATTGCAGCCGCCATGCGCTGCAATCTCCCGATTTCTCATATTGTGAGGTTAATCCTCTGCTTTTTCGACTTCCGTTATCTCCCTTGCTGTTGCGGTTACAATCCGTATGCCTTTATCGCTCATACCGTCCAGCAGCGCGTCAAGCTGCCGCCGCCCGGTGGATTTCTCCGCATTGCTGTTCGGGAAGAAAAATTGATCTACCGAAATATGATACCGGGTTACAAGGTCATAGAATACCTGTAAACTCGGCTGTTGTCCCTTGTTCTCGATATTCGCAAGGTAGCGCGGGGAAATATATAACTCGTCGCTTACCTTTTTGCGGCTCTCGCCGTATTCATTTCTCGCGGCTTTTATAGCTGCCCCGAAAGCCTTAAAGTCGTACAATGGTACGGGTCTTTTTGCCATTTTCATTCACCCTGTTACATTTTACAGTTCACCTTTCTTTTTGGATATGTCCACACAATTCATATCATTAGGTTAAATACTTCCTGTTGTGTATTGACAGTAGACTGATTTTCTGATAAAATAAAATTTATGTAAAAGGAGGCGGCGTTTATGTTGCATAGCATGCGTATTAGATAAGCATTGAAAAAAAGGATTTTCCCATTTTCAACATGGGCTTTTTTGTCATGCTTATTTTGCGGATGCTATACAAAAAACTAACGACGTATAGATATAGTATAGACATAGTGCAAGCTATGCCTTAGTTTTGTTGTACTGCTCTGTGCATTATAAATGCAGGTCAATGCTCATGTTGAGGATTGACCTGCATTTTTTTGTGTAAAAAGGACGAGTGAAATATAATGCTTAAAAAATATTGGATAAAATGTCCGATTTGTAACGGAAAGACGAGAGTTCAAGTATTTCATAATACTGTATTAAAAGATTTTCCTCTTTTCTGCCCTAAATGCAAATTGACGCATATCATTGATGTAGAAAAATTAGAGATTGTAATCAAAAATACAGAAAAACAAACTTTTATTATTTAGAAGAAAGGATATAAAAATGAAACGTTTACCTAAATATACGCCTGCGGAAGTACGGAATGATCCATACGGATTTACTTACAAAGAAATGTCGGAAGTTATTGGCGAGAATGAAGCAAAAGCCTTATATGAAGAATTATATAAGCAATTACCACGCAAAAAAAATCTATCAATGTTGGTAAAAAATATTTGCAAAAGCAGTGATACTGAAAAGTATGTTTACGAACTGAAAGACAACAAATACATTGAAACGGTTTTTATCAAGCGGCGAGATGGTGGAACTGTTTGCGTGAGCACACAAGTCGGTTGTCCTGTTGGTTGTATTTTTTGTGAGTCCGGGCGAAATGGCTTTGTTCGTAATCTAACATCGTCAGAAATCGTACAACAGATTATATTGTTGCGTCGAAAAGTAAACCGTATCGTTTTTATGGGTATGGGAGAGCCTTTATTCAATTATGACAACTTGATAAAAGCAATCCATATTCTCCGAGATAGATATGGGCTCAACTTTCCAACCGACGGCATTACCATATCAACAGTTGGTCCGGTCGATCAATTAAAAAAATTGCGCGAGGAACATCTTAAAATTCAGTTGACAATATCTTTACACGCAGCAACACAATCTGCAAGAAATCGTATTATTCCTCACATGCGCATATATGCTATTGAAGATGTTGTTAAGCAAGCCTTATCCTATTCTGAAAGGCATAATCGCAAAATTGTCTTTGCGTATTTGCTTTTACCGGGTATAAATGACCGGCCCTCAGATGTAAGACAACTTGCAAAATGGTTTCGGGGCAAAAAAGTTATGATTAACGTGTTACAATACAACCCAACAAGCAATTCAAGAATTAAAGCACCACAGAAACGGGAAATAGTTGCATTCAAACATCAATTAGAGCAAGCAGGACTTGAAGTTACTATGAGAGTTTCTCATGGCAGAGAGATTAACGCGGCTTGTGGACAGTTAGCTAACACATATAATAAATTCAAAAAAAAATGATTAAAAGTGCCAGACGCATAGACGCAGAGCCGATAACGCATTAGGTCAAAAAACCTATGTGTTATCGGCTTTTTTATTTAATATTGCGCAAAAGCCGCTGTTCCCTATTATAGAATGGATTGCGGGTAGTGTATTAAAGTCGCCCTTTTTTAAGGATACGGCGGTATCGGGGAGGTATCGCCGTGTCCATTTTTATTTACTGTAACCCGCCTAATGCTTTGCGGTCAAAAAAAGCTATGCTCCGCAAGCGGGATATTCCGGCTATGAGTATGAACTGTCAATACATCTAAATACTTCTTACATTTCCTTTGCGCTCGTCCGCGTCTTGCGGACGGGCGCATTTTGCTTTTTTCAACTTTTTTCTGAAAAACGCACTCAAGAGCCATCTCCCGAACGGGTACGGAGCGAAAGGGGCAGAGAGGACAAGCCCTTAACTCCCGTCCTCTACTCCACGCGGGAAGGAGGTGAACTCTATGGAGCTATCTTCTTCCGACAAGGAAAGAATACAACATCAGTACGACGCATTAGCAAAGAAAACTTTGGTTGGCGAAGCGAAAAGCCACCGCCGCACTCTTGCGAAACGCGCAGCACGCGAAGTACCTTTTTCGGATTTGAGCGAAAGCGAACTCGCGCAGCTTTTCACAACGGACGAATACGAAAGCGATTATTTCCGTTTTCAAGTGTCCGGCTTTGATGTACTCGTCAAAAATGAACTGCTTGCCGAAGCCCTTACCGCTTTGCCTGAAAGAAAACGCGATATTGTTCTCTTGTCCTACTTCTTGGATATGAGCGACACGGAAATTGGCGAACTGCTGAATGTTGTACGCACGACGGTTTTCCGGCATAGGAAATCCGCGCTTGCGAAGATCAAACAATATTTGGAGGGAAAAGCAGATGATGAACACCGTTAGGAAATCTGAAAATCTGTTGCCGTTCCCTGTCATTTCCGCAGCGGCAAACGGCGACACAAACGCCATGTGCGCGATCTTGAAGCATTATGAGGGTTACATAGCGAAACTTTGTACCCGAACGTTGAAAGACGACGCGGGCAATACTTACTCCTATGTGGACGAAGAAATGCGTAACAGGCTGCAAGTGCGCCTTATTACCCGCACTCTTGCGTTTCATGTAGGCTAACTCTTTAAGCCCATGCGGGGAGCGTATACCCCTTTCCACGCTTCCCGTTATGGGCTGTTTGTCGTTCCGTAAAAGCATATCGGAAACGGTATGTTTTTACAGGCTGACAAAGCCTTATTGTTCCTTGACAAAGAAAGCCTTCGGGCAGAATAAGGCAGACGGATACAATTTGTCTGTGTGGAGCCGGTCGGCCGGTGCGCCATGACCCTGTTGCAAGTCCGCAGGACGGGACCCCTACCAAACAGGTGAGCGACAAAACCAGGCCGCAAAACAGGTGTGGCAGCCTGTGGGCGAGGATACGCAGACAGGATAATGAGACTCCCGCGTTGAACGCCCTCAAAGCATTGCGCGGCGCACCCATCAGCATGGGCCGGGGTGAGATTCCCGTGGAGCTGCGGCCAGCAGCCGTCCGTTTTCTGCCTCTTTTATGGTTTTAATGAAATGGCATGAAAGGGGCCTTATTATGCAGAAAATTCAATCTGAAAATAAATATGCCCCGCCTATGCGGAGCAAAAAGAAGATCGGCAACACGACCTTTATCGTCAATTCTTTTTTCCCTCAAACGGGAAATCAGACGATAGCCTCCAAACTGGAGAACCTGATAAAAGCCGATGTTCAGAAACAAACTGTGACTTGAAAACCTCTTAACAGGCAGACAGGGAAAAGAAAGCGCGGTATAATGAAGTTGGACTTCAATATCGTGTTTGACTGCCAGATAGGAGGTATTTATGTATTATCAGTCAAACACCGCTGCCGCGCTTCAATTCCCTTACACGGCTATGAGCTCCGAAGAACTTACAGCTTTGTATTGTCGCTTATCCCGTGATGATGAATTGCAGGGTGACAGCAATAGCATTGTAAACCAGAAAAAAATCCTGGAAAAGTATGCCCGTGAGCATGGATACAGCAATTTCAAATTCTATGTTGATGATGGCATCTCAGGTACGACCTTCAACCGCCCAGGCTTTCAGCAGATGATTGCAGACATTGAGGCTGGCCTTGTCAAGAGGGTCATCATCAAGGATATGTCACGTTTCGGACGTGATTATCTGCAAGTCGGCATGTATACGGAAATCATGTTTCCCGAACATGATATTCACTTTATTGCGGTGAATGATGGTGTGGACAGCACTCAGGGTGACAACGAGTTTATGCCCTTCCGCAATATCATCAATGAATGGTACGCTAAAGACACCAGCAAAAAAATCCGTGCCGTTATGAAAGTGAAAGGCAATGCAGGAGAACATTTGACTGTTTTGCCTCCGTATGGATACATGAAATCGTCTGATGACAAAAAGCAATGGGTGAAGGATGAAGAAGCCGCCCAGGTAGTTTATGAAATTGGTCTCTATATCATGGATGGTTTGGGACCCTCGCAGATTGCAAGAAAACTGACGGAAAGAAAAATTCTTACTCCGGCTGCTTACTATGCGAGCAAGGGCAGAACAACCAATGTCACAAAGAAAGGTTCTCCTTACGCTTGGGATTCTTCTACGATTGCCGACATCATGGACCGCTGGCGTGAATACCTGGGGCACACAGTTAATTTCAAAACCCGTAAAAAATCCTACAAGAGTAAAAAGACCTTGCACAATCCAGAAAGCGAATGGAAGATTTTTGATAATACCCACGAAGCCATCTGGACGGAGGCGATTGCCGATGCAGCAAGGCTCGCAAGGCAGACGCGGCGCCGACCCACAAAGATGGGAGAAATGGGTATGTTCTCCGGCATGATGTTCTGTGCCGACTGCGGCTCCATTATGTACCAATGCAGGGCAACCAATTTCCGGCGCGATCAGGAATACTATCTGTGTTCCGGCTATCGGAAAAGCCGTGATGTATGTGGGCAGACACATTCTATCCGAACTGTTATCCTGGAAGAATTGGTTCTGCAAAATCTGCGCGAGATCGTTTCCTTCGCATCACAGCGCAAAGACGATTTTGTGAAGATGGTCATGGATGCGGATATGCGCCAACGTAACCAAGATTTGGCAAAACGGCAGAAAACATTGGCCGATGCCGAAAAGCGGATTGCAGAGCTGGACACCATTTTCAAGCGGCTCTACGAAGATACTATTTCGGGAAAACTTTCTGACGAGCGTTTTCAAAAGCTCTCTACCGATTACGAGAAAGAGCAGCATCAGCTTCAAGATGTAGCGGCTGCTCTCCGTGATGAAATCGAAGCAGAGGAACAAAAAAGCGCCAATGTGGAAAGGTTTCTCTCCGTTGTAGAACGGTATACGGAAATTCCTGAATTAACCCCATGTATCTTACATGAGTTTGTCGAGAAGATCGTTGTCCATGCCGCCAGCGATCCAAAGGGCAAGAACCGCACCCAGGAAATTGACATCTACTATAAGGGCATTGGAGCCCTGGAAGTATCGAAAGTTACTTCATCAAGGCAAGAATGAGAAAAACGGCATAGCCGAAGCTATACCGTTTCTCTCTTGCCCCACGATGTTTTCTTATCGGGAGGCACCTTTTGTACTCCTTTTGTTTTTATCTTTGTCAAAATTATTTAGACATAGCTTCTAATAATACTTTGTTTTCTTCTTGAGTCAAAGGATATTTAGAAACACCATTTTCTATAGGTTTTACATATGTGCAAGAATCTTGACGTCCAAAAATAGAAGAGAATATCACACCATTATTTTGATTATCAAGTAAAGCTACAGCATAACTCAAATCGCCACCCATATCAGCAAAAGCACAGAAACGATGTACTGCTACTTTTTGAATGGATTTTGTAAATAAAGATTTCATTTCTGCATAATCTGCATCAATTTTATTATTTTTTACTACAAGTTCATTCATTTGAGCAATATTATCAGCTATAATATCCTCTAAACTTTCACCTGTTGCACCATTTACCAATGAATTATAACGTTTTTTCGCTTTGCTTAATTTTACAAGCATCACTATTGATAAAATTATTAATAAAACTAATAAGACTACGATTACAGTTAAAATAATTGCTAAATTATCTTGAAATATCTGATTTAGCATTGAAAAATCCATAAATATTCCCTCCTAAATTCTGTTAAAAAAGAATTGATTATTCAATAAAGACTATCCTTTTTAACGTGCAACATTATAGCATTCATGTTTTTATTTGTAAAATCAAAACAGCATTTACTAAATGTTAAAATCCTTAATAATTCTCGATTTGTTTATCTGAGGACTTTCTTGTTTTTCCATCAATAATTCAACTAATCTAGCTAAATCATCATCATTATAAAATTCAATTTCTATGCGAGATTTCTTTTTACCTTGCTTTATATTTACATTCGTTCCCAATATTTGTTTTAAGCGCTCTTGCACATCATTTAAATACATCTTAGCTTCTTTTACTTGTTCAATCTGCTCGATGACATTATCCCCTGCTAAGACTTTTTTGACTAATGCTTCAGCTTTTCTAGCAGATAATTCTCTTTCAATTATCAAATTAGCTAATTTTACTTGAAGCTTTTCATCTTCTATCGCTAAAAGCGGTTTTGCCTGCCCCATATTGAGTTTATTATCTTGTAATAAGCACTGTACTTCTTTTGCTAAATTTAATAAGCGTACAAAATTCGCTATATGTGAACGACTTTTTCCCACTTTTTGCGCTACTTCTTCTTGTTTTAAATTAAATTTATGTAATAACAACTGATATGCATTTGCTTCTTCAATAACATTTAAATTACTGCGTTGGAGATTTTCAATTAAAGCTATTTGTGCTACCTTATCATCATCATAATCTTTTAAAATAATTGGCACTTTATCTAATCCTGCCATTTTAGCTGCACGAAGACGTCTTTCTCCTGCAATCAATTCAAATTCATCATTATCATTTATACGCACAATTAAAGGCTCAATTATGCCATATTCTTTTATCGATTTTGCTAGTTGAGCTAATTGCTCCATATCAAACTCCTTTCTCGGTTGAAATGGGTTTGGTAAAATTTCATCAATATTTAAAAATTCCATGTATTTCTCCTTTAAAATATTATAATAATTATTTTAACTTATTACTTTTATAAATTCATTATAATTTAAAACTATAATCAATCATAAAAAATTAATTTAACTAATAACAGTATAATTATACTAAAATTTATGATAAAATTCTTTTCTAGATATAATTATAAACACAAAACATTAAGGGAGATTTTACCATGCCTAAATATAATGCTGCTTTAATGTCCATTGACCCTAGTGAAACTAGACGTTATGCTGGACTTAACAAAGCTCCTAATTTCAATAAAAAAACTATTTTAGAAGCATGTCGTGAAGTCTTATATATTTCCGAACCTAAAGGAATTTGGGAAGTATATGACTATGACGCTAAAAATGGCATTGTACTTGCAGATAAGCCCTTTAAATTAGAAGGGAAAAAAGTAACTAAACATCTTTGTCGAGCTACAAAAGTTGCCATCATCGCTGTTACAATCGGCGAAACTGTTGAAGAAGAAATCTCCCGTCGTTTCAAAGATGGAGAATACACGCTAGCTGTTTTGATGGACGCTGCTGCAACTACAGCTGTTGAACATGTTGCTGATGGTATTGAACAAGCCATTGACCAAAAATTCAATATGCAAGGATTAGTTCGTCGTTGGCGATTTAGCCCAGGATATGGAGATTGGCCTATACAGGCACAACCTGAAATGCTCCGTTTAGCTAAAGCTCATGAAATAGGTATTAGCCTAACTTCATCATTAATGCTTACACCGCGAAAATCCGTTACTGCAATCATTGGACTTATACCTAAAACACAAGATGTCGAACCTGAAAAACAATCTTGTAAATATTGTCCAAATCCTAATTGCAATTTCCGCATAAAACCTTTTGATTCTGAATTGTTAAATAAAAATTCATGATGATAAACAAATATATTTTATCTTTTTTGCTTAATAAAAATTTTTAGGAGGTATCTTCTATGATACATATATTCGACGGTGCTACTGGCACTATGTTACAAAAATCTGTATTAAAACCAGGAATGTGCCCTGAATTATTAAATATCGAAGCACCTGAAGCTATCCAAAATGTTCATCGTGCTTATGTAGAAGCAGGCTCTAATATTGTTGAAACAAATACTTTTGGTGCTTCTCGCATTAAATTAAATGAATATAACTTAGGCGATAAAGTAGAAGCAATAAATATCGCTGCTGTAAAAAATGCCAAAATTGCCACTGCTGGCAAAGCAAAAGTAGCTGGTTCTATGGGCCCTACTGGTGCTTTTATTGAACCTTTAGGCGAATTGACTTTCGATGAAGTTTATGAAAATTACTATGAACAAGCTAAAATTTTAGCTGACGCAGGTGTCGATTATATCCTCATCGAAACTTGTATTGAAATCCAAGAAATGCGTGCTGCTCTTCTCGCTGCTAAAGATGCTTGCAATTTACCCGTAATCTGTCAATTATCTTTCAGCGAAGATGGCAGAACTGTAACAGGCACAGACCCACAATCAGCTGCTATCATCTTAGAAGCTATGGGAGCAGATATTATCGGTGCCAACTGCTCTTTAGGCCCTGAACAATTAGTCCCTATCATAAAAGAATTAGCTGATAATTGTTCTTGCCCTATCAGTGTACAAGCAAATGCAGGTATGCCACATTTAGAAAATGGTCAAACAATTTTCCCACTCACTCCAGAAGATATGGCTAAATGGGCACCAAAACTTGTAGAAGCTGGTGCAACTTATATCGGTGGTTGCTGTGGAACAACTCCTGCTCATATCAAAGCTATCAAAGAAGCTTTAGCTGACGTTTCCGAACCTATCCGCAAAGCACCAAATCCTAATCTTGCCCTTGCTAGCCGTTCTAAAACTGTATTTATTTGCAAAGATTTACCTACACGATTAATCGGTGAACGCATCAATCCTACTGGTCGTAAAAAATTAGCCGAAGAAATAAAAAATGGTTCATTTATCTCTGTAAAACGTGAAGCTATCGAACAAACTCAAGCTGGTGCTCAAATTCTTGATGTAAATATGGGTGTTGCTGGAATTGATCAAGCAAAAGCTATGCACAAAGCTATCACTGAAATCTCTCAACTTGTAAATACACCACTTGCCATTGATACAAGCGATGTCAAAGCATTAGAAGCAGGGTTAAAAGCATATCCTGGTCGAGCACTCATCAATTCTGTAAGTGCAGAACCAGATAGATTAAAATATTTTATACCATTAGCAAAAAGATATGGTGCTGCAATCTTATGCTTGCCATTATCTGATAAAGGTATTCCTAAAACAGCTAAAGAACGTCTTGCACTAGCTCAAAAAATAATCGCTGAAGCTAAAGCTCATGGTTTAAAAGACAACGACTTTTTACTTGATGCCCTTGTAATGACTATAGCTGCCGATAAAAATGCTTGTAATGAAGTATTAAACACTTTAAAACTTTATCGCGAACATATTGGTGCTCCTTCCACTATGGGACTTAGCAATATATCCTTTGGTCTTCCAAATCGTCCACTTATCAATAGCACATTCTTTACTATGTGTTTAGCAATGGGATTAGATGCTCCAATCATGAATCCTTATGATGACTCTATGCAAAATGCCTTGAGTGCTTCTAATGCTCTTTTAGCTAAAGATCCTAATGGTCGCGATTATAGTCTTAGTCATTCCGGACAAAATATTCCTGTAGCTAAAGCTAAAAATGCAGTATCTAGCGGTGATATCATTGAAGATATCAAATCTGCTATAATCAGTGGGGAAAAAGAATCCATTGCTCAAATGGTAGAACAAGCTTTAACTGAAGGACATAAACCAAATGAAATTACAGATAAAGCTTTAAGCGCAGCCATGAATGTTGTTGGCAAAGATTTCGGTGCGAAAAAAATCTTTTTACCACAAGTTATGTTATCCGCTGAAGCAATGCGTGAAGCTTTCATCAAAATCAAAGAACGTATTCCAGCTGATAGCGTAAGTAATAAAGGTACTATCGTCATTGCCACTGTAAAAGGCGATATCCATGATTTAGGTAAAAATATCGTATCTGCACTTTTAGAAAATAACGGTTTTAAAGTTATCGATTTAGGTAAAGATATCGATAAAGAAGAAATTATAAAAGCAGCTATAGATAATAAAGCCGATATGATCGGTCTATGCTCCTTGATGACAACTACTATTACACAGATAGATGAAGTCATTGCTGAATTAAATAAAAGCGATTACTCCACAAAAGTCATGATCGGTGGCGCTGTAGTAACTCAAGAATATGCTGATAATGTCGGTGCTGATGCTTATGCTCCTGATGGCGTTGAAGCTGTAGAAATCGCTAAAAAACTTATTAATAAATAAAATTGAGGATAAATTTATGCAATATAAATATCATAATATTATTTTTGATTTAGACGGAACATTGATTAATTCTGGGTCTGGTATTATTCATGCTGTACAATATGCTTTAAAAAAATATGGCATAAATGAAACAGATATGACGATTTTAAAAAGTTTCGTAGGTCCGCCATTAAATCAGCAATTTATTAATTGCTATAATTTTAGTCATGAACAAAGTCTTGAAGCTGTAAAATATTTTCGAGAATATTATACAGATAAAGGTATTTTAGAAAATGAAGTATATGAGCAAATACCTGAATTATTAAAGACTTTAGCTGAAAATGGTTTAAAATTATTGATTGCTTCTTCTAAACCTGAAAAATTTGTAAAAAATATTTTAAGTCAACATGATTTACTAAAATATTTTGCTTTTGTTGGCGGTAGCTTACTTGATGGCAGTCGTATAAATAAAGATGATGTATTAGCTTATGTTTTAAAACAAATGCAAATTACAGATTTAAACGATTGCATAATGGTAGGTGACCGTAAATACGATGTCATTGGCGCAAAGAAATTTAATTTAAAATGTGTTGGTGTAACGTATGGATATGGCAGTCTTGAAGAATTAAAAGATATTAATGCCGATTTTATTATTGATAAACCTTTAGAATTATTGAGTATTATCAAATAAAAATTGCAGAGCGTAAGCTCTGCAATTTTTTTATTTTTCTTGTACAAAGACAAAATTTTCTTTTATAAATTCCACAAATTTACGTGAAGCCAGTGACATTGTATCCCAATTTTGCCATGCCAAAGCTACATTGCGTTCAGGGTGTTCTTTTATTGGTCGAATAGCTAAGCCATTTTCAAATCCATTTAAAACTAAACTATACATGGCAGATATCCCTAAGCCTTGTTTTACCATAGCTAAAATCGAATAATCATCATAAACTTTATATTCAATCTGTGGCTCTAATTTATAATCAGCAAAAGCATGCATAATCACACTATGGCGACCTTCATCTAATAAAATAAAAGATTCTTTGGCTAATTGGTCTAAAGATATAATCGGCAAATTAGCTAATTTATGATGTTTAGGTAATACTGCCATCATTTCATCTCTATATAAAAATTCCATATTGATTCCTGAAACTACGTCACTATTTACAAAACCAAAATCAATTTCTCCATGTAAAATCCATTTCTTTATGCTTGTATATTCACCTTGTTTTAAAACAAAATTGACTGTAGGATATAATGATTTAAAACTCTTCATCAATTGCGGTAAAATATTTCTGCTCACACTAGTAAAAGTGCCAATACGTATAACGCTATGCTCTAAGCCCTTCATCTCCTGTTGCTTTTGTTTCAATGAAAGTTCAGCATGAAAAATTGCCTGTATATACGGATAAAAAGATTTACCATCATCTGTTAATGTTATGCCTTCTTTTTTCCTATCTATCAAGATGGTTCCTAATTCTTGTTCTAACGCCTTTATACTTTGACTAATCGCACTTTGCGAATAGCCCACTTCTTTTGCTACCTTTGTAAAATTTCCATTTTCTATGACTTTACAAAAAATCCCATAACGCGAAACCATATGCATTCGCTCTCCCATTAGTTTTACTTATGTAGTTATTATAAATATTCGTTTTCCTAATGTAAATATAACTGCTATAATATTTATACAAAATACATATTTAAAAATAAAATACAAAATGGAGGAAATCGCTATGAATGAATTAGATATTGCTGACGATGTTTATCCAGTAGACAATATCTCTGTAAAAAAACAAGCTTTTAAAGATGGTATACGTGATGGTTTTCCTATTGCTCTTGGTTATTTAGCAGTTTCCTTCTCTTTGGGAATCACTGCTAAAAATGCAGGACTGACAGCATTTCAAGGCTTTTTAACAAGCTTTCTTGTAAATGCTTCCGCTGGTGAATATGCTGGCTTTACTTCTATTGCTACAATGGCAACATATATAGAAGTATTTCTCGTTATCTTAATCGCTAATTCTCGTTATTTGATTATGAGTTGCGCTTTAAGTCAAAAATTATCGCCAGATATTCCATGGTATCAACGCATTTTAATCGGCTTTGATATCACAGATGAATTATTTGCCATTTCTATCGCTAGACCTAATTATCTAAATCCTTTCTATTACTTTGGTGCTATGTTCATCACTATGCCATGTTGGGCTGGTGGTACAGCTCTTGGAATTGTTGTAGGTAATTTATTGCCAATTCAATTGATAAGTGCTTTTAGTGTAGCATTATACGGCATGTTTTTAGCCGTTATTATTCCACCTGCACGAAAAAATAAAGTAATTGGTGTATTTGTTATCATCAGTTTTATTGCTAGCTACTTGTCCACTTACCTTCCTTATATATCTGAATTATCAAGTGCTACACGTATTATTATTTTAACTATAGTACTATCTTTAATTGCTAGCATCTTATATCCAGTAAAAACAAAGGATGGTGAAGAAAATGTCTGAGGTATATATATACATTTTAGTCATGGCTTTAACTAGTTTTGCTATTCGTGTTTTGCCACTGACTTTAATTCAAACAGAAATAAAAAATCCACTGATAAAATCTTTTCTTTACTATGTTCCTTATATCACATTAGCAGTTATGACTTTTCCTGCAATTATACAGGTAACACAAACACCACTTTCTGGAGCTATTGCTCTTGTCATTGGTATTGTACTTTCTTGGTTTGGTGCTAATTTATTCCAAGTAGCCTCTTCTTGTTGTTTATCTGTATTCGTTGTAGAACTTTTACTTTTATAAAAAATCTTTACTATGAAAAAGGCATCTTAATAAATTATTAAGATGCCTTTTTTTATTTTTTTGTAGTTATAATTTTTACAATATATGCTACTTCATCATCACTTATTTTTATATTATAATCTTGCTCTATATCTTTTAAAGCTATTATTATTTTATCAAATAAAAGTTTTTCTTTTTCTTTGTATAAATCTAAATTATTATATTTTATATCAATTTTACTTAAACATCTATCTAACATACATCCCATATGAATCATTAAGTCTAGTACATATTCTTCATTTTTCGGATTATATTCTATTTTTTCTATAAACTTCCTAATTTTAGTTATAGCATATTTAGGATTTATAAATTTAACATATTTTTCCAATAAATCTTTAGCTGTTTCAAAAATAGTATAATTTGCTTTATTTTCAGGTAACATAAATATACCATTAATATTTCCATCTAATAAATGAAAGAATACTTGTTGTATTTCAGATTGCATTAATTGATTTATTGGAAAAAATGGGATTGGTAAAATAGGATCAATTGTTCCAACAACTGCTAAAATATAATACCTATCTTGCATTTTTTTAAATACATCTTTTGCATTTTCTAAATCAACAGGAATAATTTTTATCTTATCAGCATAATATTTATCAATTAATTCTTCTAAGATATTTTTAGCAATTATACTACTACCTTTGCCTGTTGCACAAACTGATAAAATAGCTAATTCTTTCTTTTTAGCAACAACAATTTTATTACAATTATCCTCAACAAACTTTGCCTGTTCATATACATTATCTATATCTTCCATATCATATAAAACATGTCTTAACATTTCTAAAGCTATTGGTGTTGAGACATTTTTTACTACTTTAGTTTTTATACCTGTTTCAGATGTTAATTTCTTATCAAAATCTAATAAAGAGCCCATATCTGCCAATATTATAATACCTTTACCCTTATTTATAGCTAATGCCATTGATTTTAATTTTTTATATGTTTCATCAATACTTTGGGATAATGGCATATCTATTGCTTTCATCATATTAGTATTTAACAACATATTACAGGTATTAGCAATACTTGTAGCTGTTGAATCTCCATGACATATTATAATTATTCCTATTTTATTATTGTCCGATATCTCCACTCTACTATGAAATAATAATAATGCTAAAAATCCTTTTTCACTTTCTGGAACAATTATTCCAAATTTATTACTAATTTTTTTCACTAAATCATTTGCTACACTAAATTCTTCTGGATGTTCTTTTTTTATCTTAAATAAATGTTGATTACTACTTACATTATTCTCTTCTACTCTCTTTATTAATTCTTGAATATGTAATGATAAACTAAATAAAAAATGATTAGAAAAATTAACTTGTAATTTTTCTCTTGCGTATTCTATAAACTGCATTGTTGCTAATACAATATCTTTAGATACTAATTTATAAAGATTATTTAAATTAGAATTTGTATTATTAAAATGTTTACTTACACTACATAAATAATTATCAATATCAGTTTTTAATACATCTGTTATATTTTCTAGAGCTACTCCCTTTTGTTTTAAACTATCTAATTTTTTAGTTATAATTTCATATATATCATTTGTTTCTTCATATTCTATATTTTTACTATTAGGTCTAATAACTATATCTTCAGAAAACATATTTAAATAACTTGTAATTGATTTATCTAACTTTAAATAATTCAATAATACATCTCTAATTTCTTTATTTAACATTTGATATCCAACATATATTCGTTGATTATTTTGTAAATATTGTAAAAAAGCATTTGCACATAAAAGCTTTATTTCTGACCTTAATTGTCCAATATTACCTCCAATGAAATCAAATAATGCTAAAGCTTTTAAAACTTCTGGTGCTATTAATATTTCTTGTTGTAAATTTATTGCTTCAAAACGGAAAAATTGTTCTATAAGTTCTATTTTTTCCGCTATAGGTTTATCTTTATATCTTGGTAAAATTATATTTACTGGAACACGTCTAATAAATGTATTTAATAATGTAGTAGATGGATCTTCTGTAGTTGCTGCTATTATTAAAACATTACTTTTTCTTTTACTTCCATCTCCTAATCTATTATATTCACCTTTGTCCATAAGATAAAATAACATTTCTTGTCCATCTGGTGGTAATCTATGTACTTCATCTAAAAATAAAATTCCTCCATTAGCTTTTTCTACTAATCCTATTTTATCTGTATCAGCACCAGTAAATGCACCTTTCACATGTCCGAACAACTGCGATAATAATAACTGAGGATTATTAAAATAATCTGCACAATTAAAGGTTACAAAAGGATAATCTTTATTTTCTTTATTATTCATCAACAATCCATATGCATGCATAGCTTGAGCAAATGTTGTTTTCCCTACTCCACTTTCCCCTAATAATAGCGTATGTAATCCTTTAGGCGGATATACAATTGCTGCTTTTGCCTGTCTAACTTGTGATAGTAAACTACTATTATATCCTAATAACATTTCAAATGGATCATTTATAGATGTATTTAATATATATTCCCTTAGTTCATTAAAAGTATATATATTTTTTATTGGTATATTATATTTTTTATTCATTTCATTTAATATTTCTTTATCTATAAATGTAACTGGTCTACTATTAATTTTTACTAATTTACCATTCTTACACAATAGATTTAATATACTACTAGCATTATTACGTAAAATACCATATTCATTTTGTATCTCTAATGCTGTTATACCTAAATTTTTACCATCTTTTAAACCCTTTATAAAAACCTCAACCTTACAATTGCGTTTTATAAAATCTAAAATATCATTTGCTTGACTCATCTTATACTCCTTATTTATTAGAATTTTTATAAAAAAGATAATATATACACTATTCATTTTATAATATATACACTAGCATAAAAATTATAATTTGTGTATATATTTTTTTATCTTTATATATTATTAATATACATTTTTAATATACATTAAGTTGGCACAGAAATTGCATTATAAATATTACAAAAATATATTTTAAGGAGGTGCTTGTTATGTCTACTTCTATGTTACATGAAGATTTAATATTTTTAAATTATAAAACTACTAACTTTAAAAATTTGATCGAAGAATTATCTCATATTTTATATAAAAAAGGTTATGTAAAAGAAAGTTATACTTCTGCTATTTTAGAAAGAGAAAAACAATTTCCTACTGGATTAAAAACACCTGGTATTAATATTGCTATGCCTCATACGTATCCAGAACATGTAATAAAACCTGCTATTTTAGTAGCTACTCTAGAAAATCCTATTGATTTTCATGAAATGGGTAATAGTTCTAATACTGTTCCAGCAAAATTAATTTTTATGTTAGCAGTTACAGATCCTAAAGGGCATTTAGAAATATTAAGTAAATTAATGTCTATATTTTCTCAAGAAGATAAACTTATTGACCTATATAATTCTACTCAAGCCAAAGAAATTATAGACAAATTAAATAAAGTTTTAAATTAAAAGGAGTTTGATTATCATGAAAAGAATTTTTGTAGCTTGCGGTTCTGGTGTTGCAACAAGTCAAACAGTTGCTTCTAAAATTCAATCTATGTGTGAAGATGAAGGATTAGATGTTTCTGTTGAAGCTGTAGATATTAAATCTTTAGAAAGTATTATTGATCAGTGTGACATTTATGTTTCAATTGTTTCTGACAATGCTGATGAATGGGATGTTCCAACTATTAAAGGTATTCCATTCTTAACAGGTGTAGGTATGGACGAAGAATTTGAAAAATTAAAAGAATTAATTGAAGCATAAAAAAAAGCGGACTCTATGATATAAAACACATAGAGTCCAAAAAAATATATATTGCACGACTATTATAACATAAAAATAATTCATTACAAAACTACAATCAAAGGAGGAAAACTGTATGTTTAATGATATATTAAATTATATTCTTGGCCTTGGAGCCGCTATATTTTTACCTATAATAATGATTATACTTGGTTTATGTGTAAAGATGAAATTAAAAAAAGCTATTATGGCAGGTCTTACATTAGGTATTGCTTTTACTGGTATGAATGTTGTTTTAGGCTTTATGTTTAGTAGTATTAGTCCTGCCGCTCAAGCGCTCGTAGAACGTACTGGATTAGAACTAACTGCTATTGATGTTGGTTGGTCTCCAATAGCTGCTATTGCTTGGGCATGGCCATTTGCTCTTTTTATGTTTCCTCTACAAATTGGTATTAACTTAGTTATGCTTGCTTTAAAATTAACAAATTGTTTAAATGTCGATTTATGGAATGTCTGGGGAAAAATATTAACTGCTACTTTAGTTGCTTATATTACTGGAAATATTGCCTTCGGTTTTATTGCTGGCGCAATTCAAATAATCTTAGAATTAATTAGTGGTGATTTAATTCAAAAAAGATGTTATGAGGCTACTAAAATTCCTGGTGTTACTTGTACTCATCCAATGTTTTTACAAGGTCCTATTTTATTTTTAATTAATCGCATTCTAGATTTTATTCCTGGTATCAATAAAGTTAACATTGATGCTAATGAATTAAAAAAACGTATTGGTATATTTGGTGAAAATAGTGTAATGGGATTCATTGTTGGTGGATTAATCGCATTTTTAGGTGGTTATGCTATTAAAGAAATTTTAATTACAGCAATGTCTGTTGCAACTGCAATGATTTTGTTCCCAATGGTAGCAAAACTTTTCATGCAAGCACTTGCCCCTATTGCTGACGCTGCTGGTGCCTTTATGAAAAGTAAATTCAAAGGCCGTGATTTTTATGTTGGTTTAGATTGGCCATTTATGGCTGGCTGTTCTGAAGTTTGGGTTATTGCTATTGTATTGGTTCCTATTGAATTAATTCTTGCTGTTGTTTTAAGCCAATTAGGTTTAAATACATTAATTCCACTAGCTTCTATTATCAACGTTGTTTTAACACCACCAGCTATGATTATTGCTAGAAAAAATCTTGTTCGCATGTTTTTAATTTCTATTATTGCTACTCCATCTTATTTAATTGCTGCTACTCAGTTTGCACCACAAATTACAAAGATGGCTGCTGATACTAATACACTTCATGCCGAAGCAGGTCAATTCATATCTTGGATGCAAGTTGAAGCTCCTGAGTTTAGATGGTCTATCGTACATGCATTTAATGGCGATTTAACTGGTATTATTGGAATTATTATCTTTGCTATTTTATTTGCTTGGTATTTCCTAAGCATGAAAAAAAGCAATGCTCAAGATAGTGCTAAATAAATAAATTACTTAAAATATTAATTTTGAAAGGTTGTATAAATATGTTAGAAGAATTAAAAAAACAAGTTGTAAAATATGCTCTTCAAGCTGATAGAAGTGGTTTATGTAAACATAGATCTGGTAATTTTAGCGTTCGTGATCCTAAAACAGGATATGTATGTATTACTCCTACTGGAATGGATAGAGAAGAAATGACCTATCATGATGTTGTTGTTATAGATCTAGATGCTAATGTTATTGAAGCAGAAACTGCTCAACGTAGACCGACTAGTGAAAGTTTAATGCATTTGGAAGTATATAAACAACATCCTGATATCAATGCTGTAGCTCATACTCATTCAAAATATGCTACTGCTTTTGCTGTTCTAAAAAAACCTTTACCTGCCGTTGTTTATGAAATCTTAGGTCTTGGTTGTAAAGAAGGAATTGTTCCTGTTGCTGATTTTGGTAGACCAGGAACACCAGAACTAGCTATTAACACTGTAAAAGCTTTAGAAAAATCAGATGTTGCTTTAATGCAAGCACATGGTGTAATCGCTATTGATAAAGATTTAAAAGAAGCTCTCTTAAAAGCTAGTTATGTAGAAGAATTAGCTGAAATTTATTATCATACTCTTGTTATTAACAATGGTAATGAACCTCCTTATGTATCAGATAGTGAACTTCAAAAATGGGAATATCCTAAAGAAATTAAACTATTGGATTCATTAACTAGAACATCTTCAAAATAAAACTATAATAAGGAGGATATATTATGAAAAAATTAATTAATAAACCAGAAGACTTTGCTCGTGAAACAATAGAAGGAATTGTCTTAGCTCATCCAGAATCCTTAAAAATGGTAAATAATAGTTGGCACTGTTTAGTTCGTGCAGACGAAAAAAAAGAAGGAAAAGTAGCTATTGCTACTGGTGGTGGTTCTGGTCATCTCCCAGTATTTTTAGGATATGTTGGTTATGGTCTTGCTGACGGAGTAACTGTTGGTAATGTATTTGCTTCTCCAAGCGCAGAAGCTATGCATGAAGTTGATAAAGCTATTAATTCTGGTGCTGGTGTATTACATTTATATGGTCGCTATGGTGGCGATATTATGAATTTTGGTATGGCTTCTGATTTAGATGAAATGGAAGACATTCCTGTAAAAGAAGTATTAGTAACCGATGATATTGCTTCTGCACCTAAGGGTAGTGAAAATAAACGTCGTGGAGTTGCAGGTTTAGTATTTGCCTATAAATGTGCTGGTGCAGCTGCCGAAAAAATGTATAACTTAGACGAAGTTGCTCGTATAGCTCAAAAAACTGTTGATAATACAAGAACAATGGGCGTTGCTCTTACACCTTGTATTGTTCCAGAAGCTGGTAAAGCTACTTTCAATATTCCTGAAGATGAAATGGAAATCGGTATGGGTATACATGGGGAACCAGGTATTCATCGTACTAAATTAATGAAAATTGATGATGTTGTTAGTAATATTATGGAAAAAATCCTTGAAGATCTACCATTTGAAGATGGTTGTGAAGTTGCTGTTTTAGTAAATGGTCTAGGTGGTACACCAAAAGAAGAATTATATCTTGCTTATCGTAAACTTTATCAAATCTTATCTGACAAAAATATTTCTATACATCGTAAATATATTGGTGAATATGCTACTTCTCTTGAAATGGCAGGAATGTCTATATCTTTATTAAAATTAGATGATGAATTAAAAGAAATGATTGATGCTCCTTGCTATTCTCCATTTTTTGAACAAAATCATTAATAAAGGAGGATTTTCTTATGGAAACTATTAATAAACTCAAATTAAAGGAAATTCTTGGTAATATTTTGGAATCTATGCAAGATGCTAAAGATGAATTAATTGCTCTTGATGGTGCTATGGGCGATGGAGATTTAGGTCTTACTATGTGCAAAGGATTTGAAGCAATTTATCAAGAAATTGATATACTAGAAGAAACTGATATGGGGAAATTAATGATGAAATTAGGAATGAAAATGAATTCTGTAGTTCCTTCCACAATGGGAACATTAATTTCTACTTGTTTCGTAAAATCTGCACCAAAAGCCAAAGGCAAATCTGAATTAAATCTAACAGATTTAGTAGAAATGGGCAAAGCTGCTGTTGATGGTGTTATGCAACGTGGTGGTAGTAAAATCGGTGATAAAACTATGCTAGATGCTTTAGCTCCAGCAATTAATGCCTTAGAACAATCATTATCTGAAAATAAAACATTAGCTGAAGCTCAACAAGCTGCATATCAAGCATCAATAGAAGGTGTAGAAAAAACAAAAACTTTAAAATCTGTTCATGGTAGAGCTGCTTATTATAATGAACAATCTATAGGCAAGCAAGATCCTGGAGCTACTGCTGTTATGTATATTTTCCGTGGTATTGCTAAATCATTTTAAAACCTTTTCTTCTAAAAAAAGTCTAGAAATAACTTATATAAGTTATTTCTAGACTTTCTTATTTTTCTTATTATAAAGAAATCACTTCTGCTAAATGTCTTAAATCTTCTGGGTATTCTTTTTTATTAGTGATTGCATCACGTAAATCAATGCAAACAATATTTCCACGTTGCATACCGAAAACAATATTATGAAGTCCCGAAACAGCTGCAAGTGTTGCTTGTTCACCTAATACACTTGCAAATACACGGTCATTAGCTGTTGGTGAACCACCACGTTGAACTAAACCTAAAACAGTCAAGCGTGTAGAAATTCCTGTTCTAGCTTCTAATTCTTTTACTAATTCTTGCATATTACCAGTACCTTCAGAAGCCAAAATTACTAAATAAGATTTACCACCATCATGTAATGTTTTTACTTTATTGATGATTTTTTCTTTATCATACTCTTCTTCTGGTACTATAACCATATTTCCGCCACCAGCAACGGCTGAATATGTAGCAAGCCAACCGCATTTATTGCCCATTACTTCAATAATAAATGTGCGACGATGTGCTTTTGCAGTATCACGAATTTCATTGATTGCCTGTAAAATAGTATTTACAGCTGTATCTGTACCAATAGCATAATCTGTTCCCCAGATATCATTTTCAATAGTAGCTGGAATACCAATTACAGAAAATCCTGTTTCACGTTCAAATTCTTCTGCACCGCGTAAACTACCATCACCACCAATGACAATCAAAGCATCAATATTATGTTTTTTTAGATTTTCATAAGCTAATTGACGCCCTTCTTTTGTACGGAAACGCTTACAAAAACTTGTACCTAAGAAAGTACCACCACGCTGAATAATATCGGCTACAGATATAGAAGTTAATTCTTCCATATTATCATCAACTAAGCCTCTATATCCATCATAAACGCCCCATATACGCACGTTATTATTAATTGCAGTTCTCACTACAGCTCTAATAGCCGCATTCATTCCTGGTGCATCTGTACCACTTGTCAATACAGCAATATTTTCTACTGACATAAAAAAACCTCCTCAAAATTTAAAAGCATTTATATATTTTATTCGCTAAATAATAACTAATATCCTTGTAAAAATCCCTAAAAAAACAAAATCTCCAAATATTATTGCTTGGCTTGACAACTCATACTTTAAAATGATAAATTTTAGTTAACAATCTGTGTAACTGACGGAAGTGGAATTAACCACATGAAGCACAGATTTATATAGCCGACCGTCTGGGCAACAAAATCTAATAGTATTATATTTATTTTACAGGAGGAATATCGTAAATGAATTCTATGGAATTAAAATACGGATGTAACCCTAATCAAAAACCTGCTCGCGTTTTTATGAAAGATGGACAAGATTTACCATTCACAGTTTTAAATGGACGTCCAGGTTATATTAATCTTTTAGATGCCTTTAACAGTTGGCAATTGGTTCGTGAATTAAGAGAAGCTACAGGTCTTCCAGCTGCTGCATCTTTTAAACATGTAAGCCCTGCTGGTGCAGCTGTTGCTGTTCCTTTATCTGAAACATTGAAAAAAATGTATTTCGTTGAAGGTATTGAACTCACACCTATGGCTACAGCATATATTCGCGCTCGTGGTGCTGACCGCATGTCTTCTTATGGAGATTTTGCTGCACTTTCCGATGAATGTGATGCTGCTACAGCTCGTTTCTTAGCTCGTGAAGTATCCGATGGTGTTATTGCTCCATCTTACAGCGCTGAAGCTTTAGAAATTTTAAAAACAAAACGTAAAGGTAACTATCTTGTAATTCAGATGAACCCTGATTACAAAGCACCTGAACTTGAAACAAAAGAAGTTTTTGGCGTTACTTTTGAACAAAAACGCAATGATATTAAAATCACTGAAGAATTATTCAATAACATTCCTACAAAAAATAAAAATATCACAGATGAAGCAAAACGTGATTTACTTATCGCTTTAATCACATTAAAATACACTCAATCCAATTCCGTATGCTATGCTAAAGATGGACAGGCTATCGGTATCGGTGCTGGTCAGCAATCCCGTGTACATTGTACTCGTCTTGCTGGTAATAAAGCAGATATCTGGCATTTACGTCAAGCACCTCAAGTATTAAACTTACCATTCAAACCAGATGTTCGCCGTCCAGACCGCGATAATGCAATTGATGTATATATCTCTGATGAATATATGGATTTACTCGGTGGCGACGATTGGAAACGCGTATTCACTGAAAAACCACCAGTATTCACTAAAGAAGAAAAAGATGCTTGGCTCGCTCAAGTAAAAGGCGTAGCTCTTGGCTCTGATGCATTCTTCCCATTTGGCGATAACATTGAACGTGCTCATAAATCTGGTGTAGAATTCGTTGCTCAAAGCGGTGGTTCTATTCGTGATGATAATGTTATTGAAACTTGTGATAAATACAATATGGCAATGGCATTCGTTGGAATTCGTTTATTCCATCATTAATTTCTATAAATAGAATTGTAATGAATATTAATCTTTTTTATTCAATATGTATTTTAATTTTAATAAGTATTTTTTGTATATTTTTTCTTAAATTATATAAAAAAACAAACTCATTAAAAATATATTTGATTTTACTTACACTTATTAGTCTAAATTTATATTATTCTAGTCATTCACCAATTACACCTTATCCAGATACATTACCAATAAAAGAAACTATTCACATGACTGATAAAGAAATTGTTTATACTATTGTTAAACAAGAACTATCTTATCATAAAAATAAAAGTCTTTTTGCTAATGGTAAAATCTTTGATTATAAAGATATCTCTGTATATAGTGTACCTAATGAACCAACTATATATTCCGTAGTATTTTCTATTCAGTCAGGTGATGACGATTTTTGGTTGCCTGGTAATGGGACTAAACAAGAAAATAATTGGATTATTAATAAATCAAATTATATGCAACTTATTAAAGAAAAAGATTATTATCGTCTTATTTCTATAGGGACAGGATTATAAAAATGGCACTAACTATGTTAGTGCCATTTTTTTATTTATAATACTTATCTTTATATAAATCTACATTCATTTTATACATATCTGCACGATAAGATGCCAATGAATATTCAAATGGAATATCATTTTGATTATAGGCAACCGTTGTTATATATAATAATGGAGCATTTTCCATAATACCTAATAAATCAGATAAATAAGGGTCAGCAACTGTTGCATGAATTTGACGATTAATATGAGCAATCTCTATATTGTATTTTGTTTTTAAAGTATCGTATAAAGAATTTTGCTCTAAATCTTCATCAATTAAACCCTTACATAATTTCACAGGTATAAAAGTTTTAACATAAACTATAGGTTTATCATCGGCATAGCGCAAACGTTCAAGACAAATAACTTTATCTTTTTCCGTTAGCTTCAATTTTTCCATAACTTCAGCAAAGACATCTATTTCTGATATAGATAAAAGCTTCGTTTTAGGCTTTAATCCATAATATTGCATCTCTTGATTATATGTTTGGATCTTTTGAATGAAATCCCCAGCAATTTTAGGGCGAGTAACAAATGTCCCTTTTGATTTAATTCTATTTAAATAACCTTCATGTACTAATTCTAAAAACGCTTGTCTAACTGTTGGTCTTGAAACATTTAAATATGCGCATAATTCTTCTTCTGGTGGAACTAATTCACCATCTTTTAAGCTATTATCTTCAATATGCTTTATCATAAAAGTTTTTATTTGATAATATAGTGGAATAGGAACTGTTCTATCTATTTTTAATTGTTCATATATCGAATTCATTTATAATCTCCTTTCAAAAAAATTATAAAATATTAACTATCTTTTATCAATAAGTTATTATATATTGACTTAATTTTGTTATTTTGTTATTATGTAATTACATAATAACAAAGAAAAGAGCGATAACTATGAATAAATTTAGTAAATACTTTGATCACACATGTTTAAAACCTTATGCTACTAGAGAAGATATGGCTAAACTTTGCGAAGAAGCTAAAAAATATGATTTTATGATGGTAGCTATCAATTCTACACAGACAAAATTATGTAAAGAGCTTTTAAAAGGAACTGATATTCATATCGGTGCTGCTATTAGTTTTCCTTTAGGGCAAACTACAATTGAAACTAAAGTCTTTGAAACTAAAGATGCTATTGCAAACGGTGCAGATGAAATTGATTATGTAATAAATATCACCGAATTAAAAGAAAAAAACTATGATTATATCAAAGAAGAAATGTCTCAAATAGTAGATGTTTGCAGAAAACATAATGTAATTTCTAAAGTTATTTTTGAAAACTGCTATCTTACTGATGAAGAAAAAATTAAATTATGCGAAATAGCACTTGAAGTAAAACCAGACTTCATAAAAACCTCTACAGGTTTTGGCACAGGTGGCGCTACAGTTGATGATGTAAAACTCATGAAAAGCATTGTAAAAGACAAAATAAAAGTAAAAGCCGCTGGCGGAATTCGCGATTTAGATACTTGTTTAAAAATGATTGAAGCTGGTGCTGAAAGAATTGGTACATCTTCTGCCATAAAAATCACAGAAGCATATAACAAAATCCATAATAAATAATAAAAAAGCAATAGTTTATTAATCAATCTAATACTCTAGATAAAGATTACAAACTATTGCTTTTTTTATTTAAATTATCGGGTTTCTCTCTGGTGTACCTGCTTTACGAGGATATACTTTAGGGGTTGCTTTTTCTTTTTTGATATAGACAACAGCCCTTTTATCTTCCAATTCAGGGAGTTTTACAGGCATAGATTTAACTAATTTCCCACCTAATATAGAAAATGCTTTTTGTGCTTCTTGTATTTCTTCTTCATATTGACGACCTTTTAAAGCGATAAAAGTACCACCTTGTTTTACAAAAGGCAAACAATATTCACAGATGATAGGTAATCTAGCTACTGCTCTTGCTGTTGCTAAGTCAAATTTTTCACGATATTTTTTATTTCTTGCTGCTTCTTCACTGCGTGCATGGATTACTTCTACATTTTTTAAACCCAATTCATCAACTACAAGTTGTAAAAATTTCACACGCTTATTTAAAGAATCAATCAATGTCAATTTTAATTCTGGGTAAAATATCTTTAACGGAAGTCCTGGAAAGCCTGCTCCTGTCCCAACATCAATAAGGCTCACTTGTCCTGTAAATAATTCTTTTTGATAGCAACTAAGTGAATCTACGATATGTTTTATAGCTACTTCTCTAGGCTCTGTAATCGCTGTCAAATTGATTTTTTCATTCCATTCGAGTAAACTCATAATATTTATTAAAAGCGCTTATTTGGTCGCTAGTAAGCTCTAAACCATATTCTTTAACTACCTCAGTTAAGTCATTTACAAAGCTCATGCTTTTTCCTCCTGTCGACGATATTGCTCTAGATAAACAAGTAATACAGAAATATCTGCTGGAGATACGCCAGAAATACGACTTGCTTGACCTATGGAAATTGGTCTTATCGCATTTAATTTTTCTCTAGCTTCATCGCGAAGGCTAGATACTTCATCATAATTTATATCTTCTGGCAATAATTTTTCTTCAAGTTTTTCCATGCGTTCAACTTGTTCTAATTGTTTTTTGATATAACCTTCATATACCAAAGTAATTTCTACTTGTTTTTTCACATCTTCACTGATTTCAGGAAGCTCTACGATATGTTTTAAATCATCATAGCTGATTTCTTTGCGTTTTAATAAATCCGCTGCTGTAACAGTATTGTGAATAGAGCCTAATTCAAATTCCTGCATCTTGGCTAGCGTTTCTTTATTTGGGTGAATGCGAATTTCACTCAATAATTCAATAGTATTTTTAATGCTATCACGACGTTTTACAAAGCGAGCATAACGTTCATCAGATACTAAGCCAACTTGACGACCTTTTTCTGTTAAACGTAAATCAGCATTGTCTTGACGTAAAAGCAAACGATATTCTGCACGAGAAGTCATTACACGATATGGTTCGTTAGTACCTTTAGTTACTAAATCATCAATTAAAACGCCAATATATCCATCAGAACGTTTTAAAATCAAAGGTTCTTTTCCTTGAATTTTCAAAGCGGCATTGATACCAGCAATAAGACCTTGTGAAGCTGCTTCTTCATATCCAGATGTACCATTTGTCTGCCCAGCTGAGAAGAAACCGCTTATTTTCTTAAATTCCAAAGAAGGTTTTAATTGTAATGGATTAATGCAATCATATTCGATAGCATAACCAGGGCGCATAATTCTCACATTTTCTAAGCCTGGAATAGTGCGTAAAAATTCCATCTGTACATCAATAGGCATACTTGTAGACATACCTTGTACATACATTTCTTCAGTATCTAAACCTTCTGGTTCAATAAATAATTGATGACGTTCTTTATCTGGGAAACGCACAATTTTTGTTTCAATAGATGGGCAATATCTAGGGCCTACACCAGTGATAATACCATTTGCCATCGGTGCACGTTCAATATTGTCTCTAATGATTTTATGAGTCTGTTCATTTGTATAAGTGAGCCAACAAGGAACTTGTTCACGAGTTTTTACATCACTCATAAAAGAAAAATTATGAACTTCATCATCACCAGGTTGAATTATCATTTTAGAAAAATCTAAAGAACGACGGTCTACACGAGCTGGTGTACCTGTTTTAAAACGCATGAGTTCAACACCAGCTTTTAATAAGCATGAAGATAATTTTATAGCTGCTCTTTGACCATTAGGACCGCCGTCATATGTATTTTCACCAATGATAATGCGTCCTTTTAAATATGTTCCAGAAGCAAGCACTACAGCCTTACAAGTATAAACTTCACCAGTTTCTACTACTACGCCTGTTACTTTATTATCTTCAAACAAGATTTCATCTATCAATAATTGTTTTACATCGAGATTTTCTTGCAATTCACAAGTATGCTTCATTGTATTTTGATATAGTTTTTTATCTGCTTGTGCTCTCAAAGCCTGTACAGCAGGGCCTTTACCAGTATTAAGCATACGGTACTGAATACAAGTTTTATCAGCATTTACGCCCATTTCTCCGCCTAAAGCATCAATTTCACGAACTAAATGACCCTTAGCTGGGCCACCTACAGATGGATTACATGGCATCATTGCTATATTATCCATATTCAAAGTTGTAAGTAAAGTATTACAACCCATACGAGCACTAGCAAGAGCTGCTTCTACGCCAGCATGACCTGCACCAATAATAATTACATCATAATTGCCTGCAATAAACAAAAAAATTCCTCCTATTTCAAACTATATCGTTTTATTTACCTATACAAAATTGACTAAATATCTGGTCAATAATATCTTCATCTACTGTATCGCCTGTTATTTCTCCCAATTTTTCCCAAGCAGAGCGAATATCTATGACAATAAAATCTTCTGCCATATCCATTTCAATAGTATTTAAACAATCCTCTAAATATTTTTGTGCTTCTTTTAACGCATTAGCCTGACGCACATTATTTACAAAAATACCTTCAGCTTGTTTTACTGTGCCACTATACACGCGATTTACAATCTCTTGCTCTAATTCTTTTATACCATCATTGTTGAATGTAGATATTTGCATATATTTAAAATTACCCTGCAAACGTTTTTGTAAATCATCTATATTTAAAACACAAGATAAATCATTTTTAGTAAGTAAAACTATACCTTCTTTACCTTGTAATAAATTAATAATTTCCTCATCTTCTTTTGTCAAATCAGAAGATGTATCAAATAAAGCTAAAATCAAATCTGCCTTTTGTACATAAGACATGGATTTTTCTACACCAATTTGTTCTACTTTATCTTCTGTTTCACGAATACCAGCTGTATCTATAATCTTTAAAGGAACTCCACCGATATTTGCATATTCTTCTAAACTATCTCTTGTAGTCCCTGGAATATCTGTTACAATCGCTCTATCTTCACGCAAAAGCGTATTTAAAAGGCTAGATTTACCTACATTTGGTTTACCAATGATAGCTGTTACTAAACCATCACGCAAAATTCTACCAGTATTAAACGTAGATAGCATTTCTTCTATGCGATTTTTTATACTTCTAACTTTTGCACTAGCTTCATCTTTTGCCACATCTTCGATATCATCTTCTGGAAAATCTATGGAAGCTTCTAAATGTGCTATGACTTCTAAAATATCATGACGCATAGCTTTGATTTCATCAGAAAATTTACCTTGAAGATGACCTGCTGCCATGCGAAGTGAAGCATCTGTTCTCGCTTTTATGATATCCATTACAGATTGAGCTTGTGATAAATCCAATCTACCATTTAAAAAAGCACGTTTTGTAAATTCACCTGGCTCTGCCATTCTAGCGCCATTTTGCAATGCCAATTCTAAAATACGGCGAACAACTAATGCACCACCATGACTTTGAATTTCCACTACATTTTCTTTTGTATAAGAATTAGGTGCCCACATTGCTATACATAAAGCTTCATCAATGACATTGCCTTTTTCATCTACAATCTTACCATATACAACTTTATGACTTTCAAAATTTTCTACAGTCAAATCCTTTTTAGCACATTTAAATAACTTACTAGCAACAATTCCAGAATTTTCACCACTGATACGAATAATACCTATGCCACCTTCTCCAGGTGGTGTAGAAATTGCTACAATAGTATCATTTTCCCCAAAGTTTTTCATCAAAAATCCTCCAATTAGACACAAAAGGACTGCCCCAAATAATATAAACAATTGGAAACAGCCCTTTCACAGCTTTATTTTCACTATTAAATTACTAAATCTTCGTTTTTATTATGTTTAATATCCACAACTATTTTACGATGAGGTTCAACACCATCACTGTAAGTTATGATATCAGCATAATCTTGAAGTGCCATATGAATAATTTTACGTTCATGGCGATTCATTGGCTCTAAAACTACTTTTGTGCGATATTTTCTAGCTTTATTAGCTAATCTTTCTGCTAATTGACAAAGTGTTTCTTCACGGCGTTTACGATAGTTTTCCACATCTAAAACAATGCGAACTCTCGCACCTGTAACATTTTTATTAGCAGCCATATTTGTTAGATACTGCAATGAATCAAGTGTCTGACCATGTTTACCAATCAATACACCTAAATCATCACCAATGAGATTGAATTTATAATTTATATCTTCTTCAATACATTCAATCTGTATATCTTTGTGCATGGATTTGAAAATCTTCTTTAAAAATTCTTGACCTTTTTCCAATGGTGTTAATTCCTTTTCAGTTGCTCTTATTTTAGCAACTCTAGCACCAATTAAACCGAAAAAGCCCTTTGAAGGTTCCTCTAATACTTCAAAAATAACACGTTCTTGAGGCAAATCCAATTGACTTAAAGCCAATTTTTTTGCTTCTTCAATGTCTTTACCAGTTACTTCGATAACTCTTGCCATATATTATGACCCCTTTTTTGCAGAAGTATCTTCATGTCTATACATCCACCACTGCTGCAATATCTGCATAATATTATTGACAATCCAATAAATAACTAAACCAGCTGCAAAATTACAACTAATCCAACCAATAAATAAAGGCATTACTACAGACATAATCTTCATCTGCATTTGCATCTGTGGAGAACTAGAAGCTGAAGATGTTTGTTTTTGTACTACATAAGTACTTATTGCTGATAAAACAGGCAAAATGTAGTATGGGTCTGGATTAGATAAATTCATAATCCATAAAAATGTTGGATCTCCACCATAATCAATGCTTTGAAGAGCATAAAACATTGCCATCAAAATAGGCATCTGAGCTAAAAGTGGCAAGCAACCAGCTAAAGGATTTACCCCAGCATTTTTATAAAGCATACCCATTTCCTGTTGTAATCGTTTTGGGTCATTTTTAAACTTATCTTGAAGTTTTTTCATTTTTGGTTGCAATTCTTGCATTGCCTTCATAGATTTTACCTGTTTCACAGTCAACGGATAAAATGCCATTTTTATAATAATAGTCAATACTATAATTGCCACACCATAAGATTCCAAACCTACTGTGCTTAGAAAATCATGGAAAATACCCAAGATAAATTCTAATAACTGCACAATTGGATTAAAAATAGAAGAAATAAAATCCAAATCATCACATCCTATAAGTAAATTTCAAATTACCAACGAATAACCATAAATAAACATCTATTTTACAGGGTCGTATCCACCTTTATGAAAAGGATGACAACGCAATATGCGTTTTATTGCCATCCAGCCACCGTGAACGACACCATATTTTTCTACCGCAATTAAGGCATATTCTGAACAAGTCGGAATATAGCGACAGCAAGGCGGTTTCAATGGAGATATAAAATTTCGATAAAATAAAATCAAACCAATGAAAATCCGCTTCACTTTTTTTCAACCTCTTTTTTCAAAATGTTAGCACGCTTACATAGTGAATAAAATGATTTCTCTAAAGCTGTAGACTTTAAATCTACAGCTGCCGCTCTGCCTACAAGTAAAAGACAATAATCATCTTTTATTTCATGACGATGTAGTCTATATACTTCTCGAAGCAATCGCTTTACGCGATTTCTAGTAACAGCATTTCCAAGTTTCTTACCAGCAGCAAAAGCCACTTTGTGAGAAGGGTGAAATGCTTTGCAATAATACATAACCATGTTCTTATTTGCTAAAGAACGGCCACAACGATAAATTTTTTGAAAATCACTATTTTCTTTAACAATGAGTTTCTTTTGCAAACTATATTTCATGTTACCCTCACTTGGGAAGTTAATCTGGCGTTTATGCTCATATATATTAAGCAAAATACAAAAAACTAAATCATTCCCAGTTGTAGAGATAGTGAAGAGCACTATCTCTACTTATGACAAAAGGAAAAAGAGGCCACCGTAGTGACCTATTATTATGCGGATAACTTATGTCTTCCTCTAGTACGTCTTCTTTTTAAAACAAGGCGACCACCTTTAGTTTTCATACGTTGACGGAAACCATGAGTTTTCTTTTTCCAATGAGTATTTGGCTGAAATGTCTGTTTCAATTTTCACACCTCCTTAAAAAACACCATAATAGTTCAAATTATAGCTATTAGAATTATAGACTACTGCTGTTTTTGTGTCAACAGATTTCAAAATACTTGTTGATATATCATACTCATTTTGATAATATATTTATGCACTTATCCACAGGTTTTGACAAATTCTGTGGATAAGTTTTATAAAAAATTTTAAGAAAGGATTATCTCCATGACGGATATTCAATTACAGGCAACTTGGGAAGAAATATTAAAAAATCTTGAAAATTCACTATCCACGCGAGTTTGTAATAATTGGTTAAAGCCATTAAAACCGATAAAACTCACTACAGAAATGTTAGAACTAGGTGCACCTAATGTTTTTACCAAAAATTGGGTAGAAAAATATTATTTACCATTTTTAACAGATTCTTGCTATGAAATCACTAAAGCACATTTAGAAATTTCCATCACTAATCTTGAAAGTACAAAAGACGCAGAAACTATTTATCCAGATGAATTAAAACAACAACAATTAAAAAAACGCAATACTAGAGTTAGAACGAAGAAAAAAGCTACAAGTTTGGCACAATCAAATGATTTATTTCAGCCAACACTAACAGAAGCAATGCAACCACCTAGTGAAATGACAGAGACACCTCTTCCTATCAATCCTGGAGATAAATCTTCACTTAATCCTAAATATACTTTTGAAAGTTTTGTAATTGGTAATTCTAATAGTTTTGCTCATGCTGCAGCACTGGCTATTGCTGAAAATCCTGCAAAAGATTACAATCCATTTTTTATGTATGGTGGTGTAGGATTAGGAAAAACACATTTAATGCATGCAATAGGTCATAAAATTTTGCAAAAACATCCACAAAAAAGAGTATTATACACAACTAGCGAAAAATTCACAAATGAATTAATTAATTCTATTAAAGATGGCACATCTGCTGCTTTCCGTCAAAAATATCGCAACATTGATGTATTACTTGTGGATGATGTTCAATTTTTGGCAAATAAAGAACGAATTCAAGAAGAATTTTTCCACACCTTTAATGCTTTAAAAGATGCTAATAAACAAATTATATTATCTAGTGATAGACCCCCTAAAGAAATAAAACCTTTAGAAGACCGTCTTTGTTCTAGATTTGAAGGTGGATTACTTGCAGATGTTCAAGCACCAGATTTAGAAACAAGAATTGCTATTTTAAAGAAAAAAACTTTAATGGATAATTTAGATGTACCTCTTGATGTCATGACATATATCGCTAGCCATATCGACAATAATGTTCGTGAATTAGAAGGAGCATTGACTAGAGTTGTAGCTTATGCGTCATTTAAACATTATCCTGTAACTAATGAATTAGCTGTTGATGTTTTAAAAAATACCATCACTAAGCAGGAAACGACAGTTAAACAAGTGGATAAAGTTATCAACATAGCATTAATTCAAGAAACAGTTGCTAAATATTTCAAATTAACATTAGCAGATTTAAATGGAAAAAAACGCAATCGCAATATTGCTTTTCCTCGCCAAATAGCGATGTATTTAGCTAGAGAAATGACTGATGCTTCTTTACCGAGAATAGGTGGCAACTTTGGTGGTAGAGACCACACAACGGTTATGCATGCCCATGATAAAATCAAGAAACAATATCAAGATAATCCAAAAACAGCTAGCGTCATTGATGAAATACGTAAATTAATCACAAGTTAAAACTTATTAACAAGGGTTGTGGATAAGCTTGTTGATAAGCTGTGCATAACTTGTGTATAACTTTATAATATACACAACGATGTGGATATGTGGATAATTAGTCACAAAATATCCACAAGATATCAACAGGCATAAAGCCATATACCATAAGGTTTTACGCCACTTATCAACATATCCACAGATACCTACTACTAATACTACTAAAATATAATATATATATAATAATAATAGAATAATAACATAGGAGTGGATAACTCATGAAAATCACCTGTGAAAAGAAAGAACTTGTACAAGCAATACAAACAGTTTTAAAAGCTGTACCAAGTAGACCACAAATGCCTATATTATCTGGCATATATATCAAAGCACATCAAAACTATATAGAATTACAAGGAACAGATTATGAAATCAGCATTATCTGTAAAATAAAAGCAATAATTGAAACAGAAGGTACTATCGTATTACCAGGAAAATATTTATACGAAGTTGTTCGTACTTTACCTGGTGAATATGTAGAAATAAAAAATAATGACAGTGATAACTCTGTAAACATTCGCTCTAATTCTGCACAATTTAATTTATTAAATATGCAAGAAAATGAATTCCCTATTATTGAACCATTAAAAGGTCAAATTAATTTTAATTTAAAAAATGATATATTCTTAAATTTTATCAAAAAAACATCTTTTGCTTGTGCAACAGATGAATCAAGACCAGTATTTACAGGCTGTTTAATGGATATTACTGATGAAAATATCGTAATGGCGGCAACAAATATGCACAGATTAGCATTAATAAAAGAAAATATAAATTATATATCAGATAATAATATTAAAATAATTATTCCTGCAAAAATATTAAATGAATTTACACATATATTTAATTCTGAAATACCAACAGACATTCAAATTTCCTGTACACATAATAAAATAAGCTTTTCTTATGAAAATATATATGTAATTTCACGTTTAATTGAAGGTCAATTCCCAGATTATAACCGCGTTATTCCTAAGGAATTTAAAACACATGTAAATATTAATAAAAATGAATTCCAATCTGCTTTAGACCGTGTATCTTTAATATCTCGTTCTGGTGATTATAATATTATTCATTTTGAATTTGTGGATAACATTGTAAGAATTTCCTCAGATAATCCAAATATTGGTAAAGCAGAAGAAACAATAAATGTGGATATCGAAGGCCCTGGAATAAATATTTCTTTTAATGCTAAATATATTATAGATGTATTAAAAGCTATTGATGCTGAAAACTTTATTTTTTCCTTTAATCAACCATTAACAACAGCTTCTATTACGCAAAGAGATAATAAAAACTTTGTTTATGTTGTTACTCCTGTACGCACAAAGACTATGTAATAATTATGAAAATAGATTTATTAACATTATATAATTATCGTAATTATAATAATTTAAATTTAAAATTATCTTCAAATATAAATATTTTTACTGGTTTTAATGCACAGGGAAAAACAAATATAATTGAAGCTATATATTTTTCTTCTTTAGGTATATCTCATCGAACTCGCACTGAGGGTGATTTAATACTATGGGGGAAAGATGAAGCTAGTATAAATGTTAAATTTTCAAAAAGAGATATTAATTCTATATTAAAAATAATTTTAAAAAAGAATAAACGAAAAGAATTAAATTTTAATGGAGAAATTATTAAACAGAAAGATTTACCAGGATTATTAACAATGATATTATTTTCTCCAGAAGATTTAATGCTTATTAAGGGTTCACCCCTATTAAGAAGAAGATTTATTGATATAGAATTATCTCAAATTAGTAGAATTTATTATAATGAATTAGTGCAATATAATAGATTATTATTACAACGTAATAATTTATTAAAAAAAATCCGTGAAAATAAAAAGCTTATATCTATGCTAGACACTTGGGATGAACAAATTGCAAAGGCAGCAGCATTCATTGTGGAAAAAAGATTAAGGGGTATAAAAAAATTATCAAAATTAGCTCAAGAAATACATTATGAAATATCTCAAAAAATGGAGATACTTAATATAAGATATAATATCCATAATTATAAAAATGAGGATTTAAATAGTTTCGACGATTTATTTAATTTTTATATACAAGCATTAAGTAAATATAGAGATAATGATATTTATAGGGGGTATACAAGTGTTGGACCACATAGAGATGATATTGATTTTTTCATCAATGATATTTCATTAAAATCTTTTGGCTCTCAAGGTCAACAGCGTAGTTCTGTTTTATCTTTAAAATTAGCTGAATTAGAATTTTTAAAGCTTGAAACAGGAGAATATCCTATATTATTATTAGATGATGTAATGAGCGAATTAGATACGCGTAGAAGAGATAATTTATTATCTTTATTGCAAGATAATAATGTGCAAACGTTAATCACAGCAACAGATATAAATTTATTTAATTCCCACCCTAAAAATAAATTTTTCAAAGTAGAAAAAGGAATTGTCAGTGAATAAATGAGAAAGGCATATAATATTATTTATTATATGAATTAACAATATGAAAAGAGCATATTCAAATAATTTATTTGAGACTGGAAATACAATAATTCCTAAAACAATGAAAAATCTAGGTCTTTTAAAAGAGTATAAGAAAAACCAAATTTTTTACAAATGGGGGGATATAGTAGGCGAGGAAATAGAAAAGCATATATCCCCTCAAGAAATAAATTTTGGTGTATTATATGTATATGCAAATTCGTCTGTATGGGCAAATAATTTTCAATATTTAAAGATAGAAATCATTGAAAAAATAAATGATTTTTTAGGGTATAAATTTGTTAAAGATATACAATTTACTAGATTAAGAAAGAAAAAAATAGATAATTATTCATCTGTTTTAGAAAGAAAAATTGACTTAGGAAAGTATGTACGAAGAGTCCCAATAACAGATGAGGATTTAATATTAGCAGATACTAAAGTTCAACAAATAGAAGATGAAAAATTAAGGCAAAAATTAAAAACGATTTATTTAAAAAGTATACAATTAACAAGATTAAAAAAAGATTACGGGTGGATAGCCTGTGAGCGATGTGGCAGATTAACGCCAAAAGAAAAACCTATTTGTTTTAATTGTCTGCGAGAAATAAAAGAAGAAAAAGAAGCTACTATAATTGAAATATTTGAAGAAATGCCATGGGCTAATTATCAAGATATATTACAATATGTAGATTGTAATATGGATATGGTAAAAAAAATGCGTGATAAATTAATTCAAATGATAGCAAGTAAATTATCCCCCGATGATTATACTAGTGTGGAAGCTATAAAATTAGTTATGCTATATAAAGCTATTTCTCCAGAAAAATTAAATGAATATATAATAAAAGATACATTAAATAAATTACGTTTTGATATGGCTTTTTGGGATAATAATAAAATAAAAGCGAAGAAAAAATAAAAAAGATGTGTATATCTCTATAAAGATATACACATCTTTTTCTATTTATCCACTTATCCACAAGATGATATATATTTTTGTGGATAAACAGATGTTTTTTATCTATTTTTTGTGATTAATCAATAAATTTTTTAAATTTATCCACAGATGTATTCACAATTAATGTGGATGGAAAATTCATTTCAGTTAAAATTTGATGTACATATTTATGATTTCCGACATCATTTGCGATATGAGCATCACTGTTGATAATTAAATTAGTTTGATGTTGTGCACAATATTTTAGTAAGATTTTCATATTTTCACGAGAATTTAATCGTTCACCATCAGGTCGTACAGAGCTGTTGTTGAGTTCTAAAAGAACATTATATTCTTTAGCAGCAAGAGCGAGTTTTTCATAATCAACAGGATAATAGCCATTATCAGGATGACCTATAATTTTTATTTTATCATGTTTCATAGCATTAATTATGGCAGATGTATTTTCTTCTTGGCTACCAGGTTTTATACAAATATCATGAAGACTAGCAATACCGTAGTCTATTTTACTGAATGCTTTTGTGGATAAATCCATAGTTCCATCATAATCTATAATATTGATTTCAGCACCCATGCGAATTAGTAGGTCATCTTGTTTTCTAGGGATAACTTTAAAATTGTAAAAATATATTTCAGAACAAGTTCCAGGCATTTTATTTGTATGTTCTGTAATTCCCAATAATTTTAGACCTTTAGTTTTTGCACTATCAATCATTTCTTGAAGCGTGCTATAAGCATGACCACTAGCGATTGTGTGGGTGTGGACATCTAAGATATCAATCATTTGTAAGTCCTTCTTTCCTTATAATATAGTTTTATTTTGAAATATCTTTATAAGCCTGTCAATAAGTACTTTTGACTAAAAATATTGTATACATATATACATATATTTTTTCGTTGATATTTTGTTTTATTATGATATAATAATTCTAGTTATGTAATATATGTATAAAATCTATAACAAAAAATTATAGATTTTATTAAAGATGAGCCGATTGCCATAACATTTATATTTAAATTTACTAAGAAGGCTCTTTTATAATAGTATTTAGTATAAAGAGAACCAACGAAATGATAAGATTGGCTTATAGGAGGTCATAATAAATGTTTAAAAGAGTCTTAATTGCTAATCGTGGTGAAATAGCAGTACGTATCATACGTGCTTGTCAAGAAATGGGTATAGAAACTGTAGCAGTTTATTCTGATGAAGATGCAGATGCAATGCATGTAAGATTAGCAGATTATAGTTATAATATTGGTCCAGCTGATGCTAGTGAAAGTTATTTAAATATTGATGCTTTGATGGAAGCTGCTAAAAGAACAGAAGCAGATGCCGTTCATCCAGGATATGGATTTTTATCCGAAGATGCTGATTTTGCAGAAATGGTAACTAAAGCTGGAATGACATGGATTGGTCCATGGGCAGATACTATTCGTAAAGTTGGCGATAAAGATGAAGCTAGAGCTGCAATGATACCATCAGGTATTCCAATGTCAAAAGGTAGTACGCCATTGACTAGCTTAGAAGATGCTATTGAACAAGCAAAAGATGTAGGCTATCCTATTATTTTAAAACCAGTAGCTGGTGGTGGTGGTAAGGGTATGCTTATCGCTAACAGCGAAGAGGATTTAAGAAATATCTTAAATATCATTGATATAAATAAAGTAAAATATTATTTTGAACATTATATTGAACATTCTCGTCATATTGAAGTACAGATTGTAGCTGATAATTATGGTCATGTTATTCATTTAGGTGAACGTGAATGCTCTTTACAACGTCGTAATCAGAAATTATTAGAAGAATCTCCTTCTATTGCTTTAACTCCAGACCGTCGTGCCGAAGTTGGTGCTTTAGCTATTAAAGCAGCAAAAAGTGTTCACTATAATAATATTGGTACTGTAGAATTTTTACTTGATTTGAAAACAAATCAGTTTAATTTCATGGAAATCAATCCACGTATTCAAGTAGAGCATGGTGTAACAGAAGCTGTTACAGGTATTGACCTTGTGCGCACACAAATTCGCATAGCAGCTGGTGAATCTTTAGATTTACAACAAGAAGATGTAAAATTTACAGGTCATGCTATTGAATGTCGTATCAATGCTGAAGACCCAGATAATAACTTCATGCCATCTCCAGGAAAAATTGATTTCTTCTTAGAACCAGGTGGTCCTCGTGTTCGTGTAGATAGTGGTGTTTGCGCAGGTCTTTCCATATCTCCATATTATGATTCTTTGATTGCAAAAATCGTAGTACACGGACGTACTCGTGGTGATGCTATTAAAATTATGCGTCGTGCTTTAAATGAATTTAAAGTTGGTGGCATAAAAACAACAATACCACTTCATCAACGTATTTTGAAAAATGAATATTTCTGCACAGGTGATATTGATACAAGATTTATTAGAAATCATTTCTCTAAATATGTTCAACCAATGACACCTGCACAGTTGAAAGCTTCTAAGAAAGCTAAAACTGAAAAAGAAATTATTAATGCTATAAATGCAAGTATGTATTATGCTTAATTTATAAAAATATATAGTAATATACCTAGCCCTGATAACAGAGATAAATTGTTATCAGGGTTTTTTTATTGACAAAATAAATAAAAATGATAAATAATGAATTAATTCAATTTATATTTAGGAAAGGTAAAGGTGGAGATAATGAGTAATTCTCGTGTAAGAATTATTAAAGACCCAGAAGAGAGAAAACAAGAAATCATAGAAGCAGCCTTACATTTATTTTCCCAAAAGGGATATGAGCATACAACTATACAAGATATTGCTAAATATTTAAATATATCTCAAGGATTATGTTATCGTTATTTTAAATCTAAAGCGGAGATATTCACAGCGACTGCTGAATTTTATGCACAGCAGATTTTAATTCAAATAAGACAACCTTTTCCTGAAAATATGAAAGCAATTGATAAATTTAATATTACGATAAAAAGACTTTTTCAATATATTATCAAACATGGTGAATTTGAAACTAATAGTGAAGTAAGTGCCTTACGTGCAGATAGATTAGATAGTATTTCCAGACAAATTATAGAAGTGATTATACCGATAATTAAGCAAGGTAATGAAGAAAAGATATTTAATTGTCATGATATAGAAAAAACGACTAAGATTTTTATTTTTGGTTTGGTACATACTTTTCATGAAGAAATGCCTAAGCAAGATATAAAGAATTATATTAAGTCTTTTTTAAAGTATTTAAAGATAAATTTAGTATTGATTTTAAATATAAAAGAGCCTGAATTACTAGGTGAAGGTTGGGAAAACATTTTATAGATATAGATGAAAAAAAAACTAGGTGTTATATTATATCAACACTTAGTTTTTTTTATTTGACGGTATAGTTTATTTGTAGTAATATTTAAATGAATGAATTTATTCATTCGTGAGATGAGATGATAAAATTTGTTATTATATTAGGATTTTTCTGATATTATATAAGTGATGAATAAAATAGAAATGAATATAGAAGGAGGGATTTATGATGAAGAAAATATTTTTTGTGCTATGTTTGTTATTATCTTTATATTTATGCACAGGTTGTGGAAAAAATGAACAAGTTGTGGATAACACTGTTTATGTAAAAACACAGACAATTGATTATGGTGCAAGTAGTAATGAAGATAATTATGCAGGTGTAGTTAAAGGTCGTTATGAAACTAATTTAGCTTTTCAAGTTAGTGGAAAAATATTATCTAGAAATATAAATTTAGGAGATAGAGTATCAGCAGGAGATGTCTTGATGGTCATTGATGATAAAGATATTAGACAGAGTGTAAATGCTTATGATGCTCAAGTAGAGGCTGCTAAATCGCAATTGAATTTAGCACAATCTAATCTTGCTAGATATGAACAGTTATATGCAGCTAATGCGGTTAGTGCTCAATCTTTAGACCAATATCAAAATGCATATGATAGTGCTTTATCAGCATATAATCAAGCTGTAGCTCAAGCGACACAAGGGTATAATTCTTTGGGTTATACACAATTAGTCGCAAATGCAAATGGTGTTATTTCTAGTGTAAGTGGTGAAACTGGTCAAGTCGTAAGTGCAGGTCAGACTGTAGCTGTGCTTATTCAAGATGGAGAAAGAGAGATTGAAATATCCATTCCTGAAAATAAAATTCAAGATATAAGCATAGGTCAAAATGCGACAGTTGATTTTTGGGCTTTAAAAGGCACTACTGTTCAAGGTGTAGTTAGAGAAATATCACCGATAGCTGATGCCGTAGCAAAGACTTATAAAGTTAGAATTAGCCTTGTAAATCCTCCATCTGATATTCAATTAGGTATGACTGCAAATGTTATATTTACAGGAGCAAATAATGGTGATACAAATATTAGTTTGCCATTGAGTGCATTGTATCAAGTGGAAAATAAAACTCAAGTTTGGATCGTCAATGATGCTTCTTGTGTGGAATTAAAAGATATAAATGTAATATCTTTGGGAAAAAATGATGTGATTGTCAGTGGATTAAATAAAGGTGATGTAGTAGTAACAGCCGGTGTGCATAAACTTTATGAAGGGCAATCAGTAAAATTAGCGGATGGTGATACTTTATGAGAAATTTAACAGAAGTATCATTAAAAAATAAAAATCTAGTCTGGTACTTTATCGTTGTGATTTTTTTTGCAGGAATTTTTTCTTATACGAAATTGGGACGAATGGAAGATCCTTCATTTACGATTAGACAAATGGTAGTATCTGTAGCTTGGCCAGGAGCGACAGCTTCACAGATGGAAGAACAAGTTACAGATAAGATTGAGAAAAAATTGCAAGATACACCAGGTCTTGATTATGTAAAAAGTTTTTCGCGTTCAGGCGAAGCTGTTATCTATGTAAATTTACGTGATGATATAGATAATGATAAGATACGACCGACATGGCTTGAAGTTCGCAATATGGTTGATGACATAAAAAAGGATTTACCAGAAGGCGTTTATGGGCCATATTATAATGACCGATTTGATGATGTATATGGTTCTATATATGCTATCACAGGTGATGGTTATTCTTATGAAGAAATGCGTGAAAAGGCAGAAAAAATAAGACGTATTTTATTGACTGTGGATAATGTCAGCAAAGTAGAACTTGTAGGTGAACAGCCTGAAAAAATATATATAGAAGCTTCATTAGATAAACTTTCTGAATTGGGTATTAGTCCTCAAGATATCATGCAAGCAGTGCAGACTCAACAACAAATGACACCTGCGGGCATGATTGAAACTCAAACGGATAATGTATATTTACGTTTAAGTGGTCAATTCGCTGATGTAGATATGCTCAAAGAAATGCCTATCAATGCTGGGGGTAAAATTTTGCGTTTGGCAGATATAGCCAAAGTAGAACGTAGATATGTAGAACCAGCAGAACCAAAGATGTTCTACAATGGAAAACCAGCTATAGGTCTTGCTGTTTCCATGGAAGCTGGAGGTAATATTTTAACTCTAGGTAATAATCTACAAAATACTATTGAAGAAGTGCAAAAATATATACCTACAGGTTTAGAGATAAATCAAGTATCTAATCAGCCACAAGTGGTAAAAGACTCAATAGATGAATTCGTAGGTTCCCTGCGAGAAGCAATTATCATCGTATTGGCAGTCAGTTTTTTGAGTTTAGGACTCAGAACAGGTATGGTAGTTGCAGGTTGTATACCTCTTGTTATTTTAGGCGTATTTGTTGCTATGGAAGCTTTGGGTATAGATTTGCATAAGGTTTCTTTGGGAGCGTTGATTATTTCCTTAGGTTTATTAGTGGATGATGCTATTATTGCTGTAGAAATGATGAGTGTAAAACTTGAAGAAGGTTTAGATAGATTTAGTGCTGCTTGTTATGCGTATAAAGCGACAGCTATGCCAATGCTTAGCGGTACACTAATTACTTGTGCAGGCTTTATACCTGTAGCTTTTGCCGATGGATTAGCATCTGAATTTTGTAGTGCGTTATTCCCTGTAATTGCTATAGCTTTGATTTTATCTTGGATTGTATCTGTAATGGTAGCTCCATTATATGGTTATAAAATAATTAAAGTTAAAGTAAAAAAAGATGAAAAGGGAAATGTAGACCCATATCAAAGTAAATTTTATACATTTTTTAGAAAGATATTATGTTATTGCTTAACACATAAAAAAATAATATTGTCTAGCACAGTGGTTATATTTGCTATTTCTATTTATTGTATGAAATTTATAAGTCAGGAATTTTTCCCACCATCTCAAAGACCAGAGCTTGTAGTAGAACTTACTTTGCCAGAAGGTTCATCTATAAAGGCTACAGAAGAACAAGCTGAAAAACTGGCAGCTGTTTTAAGTGAAGAACAAGATAAAATAGATAATTTTGCTTATTATACAGGTCAAGGCTCTCCACGTTTTGTATTGACTTTTGATCCTGTATTACCAAAAGATAATTATGCTCAATTTGTAATTACAGCAAAAGATGTAGAAGCTAGAGAATATTTAAATCAAAAATTATTTAAAATCTTAAATGAAGATTTTCCAGCAGTACAATCAAATATTAAATTTTTACAAATGGGACCACCTGCTGATTATCCTGTAATGATTAGAGTTTCAGGATATGATGTGGATAAGGTAAAAAATATAGCTGATGAAGTGGCTATGAAGATGCGCCAAGATAGTAATATTTACAATGTAAATTTTGATTGGCAAGAAAAAGCAAAAACACTTCATTTAGAATTAGACCAAGATAAATTGAGAGCAATGGGTATATCTAGTCAAATGGTTGCCCAGACTTTATATACAGAACTTACAGGAGCAACAGCTGCTCAATTTTATCAAGGTGATAGAACCATTGATATAGTTATGCGATTATCTGATAACGATAGAGATAATTTGGAAAAAGTGCGTAATTTACCGATTTATTTAGGGCAATATGGATATGTACCACTTGAACAGATTGCTAAAATTAGTTATCGTGCAGAAGATGGTGTTATTTGGCGTCGTGATTTAAAACCTACAATCACTGTTCGTGGTAGTATTTATCAAGGAACAGCCAATGATGCAACTGAAAAGATATATAATCAATTAGCTGATTTACAAAAAGATTTACCATTTGGTTATAGCATTGAACCAGATGGAGCTATGTCAGATAGTCAAACAGCCATGGAACATTTGTTAAAACCTATACCTGTTATGGTCATAGCTGTTATTACTATATTGATGTTCCAGTTGAGAAGTGTACAGTTAATGATAATGACTGTACTTACAGCTCCACTTGGCTTAATTGGTGTTAGCTTTGGTATGTTATTGTTTGATAAACCAATTGGGTTTGTTGCAGTATTAGGTATCTTGGCTTTATTTGGTATGATTATTCGTAATTCAATTATCTTGATTGACCAGATAAAGAAACATATGCTTGATGGTGAAAAACCATGGAATGCTATTATTGATTCTGCTGTATTGCGCTTCCGTCCAATAATGCTTACAGCGGCAGCGGCGATACTTGGAATGATGCCACTTGTACCAAGTACGCTTTGGGGCTCTATGGCAATTGCTATTTCTTGTGGTTTAGTAGTTGCTACGATTTTAACTTTGCTCATTTTGCCAACAATGTATGCAGCATGGTTTAAAATCACACCAGATAGTGAAAATAAGTTGAAACAGAAATAAAATGTTTCACGTGAAACAAAAAAAGTGCAAGTAAGAAATTTCTTACTTGCACTTTTTCATTTATTTAATTAGCAAATCTTTTACGAGGTTTTCTACTAATTGGTGGTTTGAGATACATTAAGGCACTTGTTATGAACATCAAAATTCCAGCGAAAATAAAGACAAATTTTAAACCAAAGAAAGTGCCAATAAAGCCACCAACTAATGGACCGATAGTTGAACCAATTTGTTGAGCTGCAAACATCAAACCAAAGATACGCCCACGTTGTTCGGCTGGACTTTTTTTTACTAAAATAGAATTGATTGATGGGTATACACCAGCATAGAATAGACCACAAACAAACTGCAAAATAGCAAATGGAGTAAGCGTGCTAGGTATGGATTGAATGATTAAAATAAAACCTGTACCAGCAAGGGTTATACACATAGTACGGAAAAATCCATGTGATTGACCATATCTACCCCAAAGCGGTGCGGAAATAGCTCCAGCAAAACCACCTAAAGAAAAGACCATACCAGATAACATGATAACATTATCCATACTATGATGTAGTTCAGCTACATATAATGTTAATATAGGCTGAAGAATTAAAATTGCCATCTGGATAACAACAGCACATTCAAGCATACGTCTAATCATAGGCACTTTTAATAAATTTACTTTTTCTGCTTCTTTAGCTAATGCTAATTGTTCAGGTGTTTTAGCTTCACGAGGTGGTTCTTTAATGAAAATTAAGGTGATTAAAGTAATTAAAGCGAGAGCGCCTGCAGAGATAAAGAAGGAAACTCGCATACCAAATACACTGGCTAATACACCACCGAGTAATGGGCCAATAACTCCGCCAGCAGTTAAAGCACCTTGCATTACGCCCATACAAAAACCGAGCTTTTCTTTGGGAGCATAAGAGGACATAATAGCAAGTTCAGCAGGCCAAAGTCCAGCGGCAAAACCTTGGAGAATACGAGCAAACATTAATTGAATAGGAGAGCTAACGATACCACAGATGAAATAAGTAATAGCAAGACCTACTCCAGCACGTACTGCCATAGGTTTTCGCCCTTTTTTGTCAGATAATTTGCCCCAGATAGGAGCCATAACAGCACTAACGATGAATGTTACGGAAAATATAATGCCTGACCACATATTTACATTGTCAGATGTTACACCTAATTCATTAATTAAATACATAGGTAAAAATGGAATGAGCATAGTATAACTAGCTGACATCAGTACAACATTGCAAGTCAAAATGGCTAAAACAGCTTTCCAATTCAATTAAATCAATCCTTTCGTAATAATTTCATAGTTTATTAATTATTTTTATAAAAAAATAATTAAATATCTAAGATGATTATACATCAAAAGGTATAAATTAAAAAGCTACTATAGACGAAAAATATTCTTTGGGCTACAATTAATTATAGATTAATAAATAAGGACGTGATATTGTGTATAAATTAGCACCATCATTATTAGCAGCTGACTTTGGTATTATAAAAGAACAATTAGCCAAATTAGATGAAGCAAAAGTACCTTATCTTCATTTAGATATTATGGATGGGGTTTTTGTACCTAATTTATCTTTCGGTCTTGCTGTTGTTGAGTCTATTCGCAAATATACAAAAATGGTTTTTGATGTGCATTTGATGATTATAGAACCAGAACGTTATGTAGAACAGTTCGCTAAAGCTGGTACAGATATTTTCTGTTTCCATATTGAAGCAACTAAAGATGCAAAAGCTACAGTAGATAAAATAAAAAAATGTGGTATGAAAGCAGCTATCGCTGTAAAACCAGCAACACCAATAAGTGAAATAAAAGATTTATTAGGTGAATTAGATATGGTCTTAGTAATGACTGTAGAACCAGGTTTTGGTGGTCAAAAATTCATGGAAGACCAGATGGAAAAAGTAAAAGAATTAGTAAAACTTCGTGAAGAAAATAATTATAAATATGATATTGAAGTTGATGGTGGTGTAAATCCTGAAACAATAAAAACATGTTTTGCTTCTGGTGCAAATGTAATTGTAGCAGGTTCTGCCGTTTTAGGAGCAAAGGATATTTCTGCAAGAGTAGAAGAATTTGCTCAAATTGCCAAAGAATATAATATTTAATTTTTATCATAAAAAAAACGTATTATCCATAAAAGATAATACGTTTTTTATTTGAATTATTTAATTTGCGACAGTATCTGTAGTTGTATTTTCAGTCACTGGTTGGCGATTTTTTTGACCTGTCCAACCATATTTGATTGTGAGAGTTGTTATACCTGCGATTAACATAAACAATGCCATAGCAAAATATCCAAGGTCAAAAGAACCTGTTTCTGTTTTGATAAAGCCCATCATATAAGGACCAACCCAACCACCAAGGTTACCACAGGAATTGATAAGACCAATAGCACCAGCAGCTGCAGGGCCTGTTAAGAATGTAGTAGGAACTGTCCACCATACGCCCATAGAAGCATAGATACCGATAGCGGATAAGCAGATTAAAAATAATGCTACAGAAGGATTGCTAGCAAATGGGCTAAGTCCAAGACCAATAGCGCCGATGAACATGGCAATAGCTACATGCCAAACTTTATCACCTGTTTTAGTAGATGTATAACCTGCGATTATTTGTACGATTAAAGCTACAGTCATAGGGATAGCGATAGCGCCACCTAATAGAGAAGTTGACCAACCAGAAAGGCTTTTTAATACAGTTGGCATCCAGAAGTTGAAGCCCCAGAAACCAATTACCCACATGAAATAGATAAAGCAAAGTTTTAAAACTTTTTTATCAGTAAAAGCTTGCATAACAGTATATTTTTTTACTTTTTGTAAACGAGCTTGTTCAGCTTCAAAAGCTTCTGTTAAATATTTTTTCTCAGCATTATTGAGCCAAGATACTTGATCTGGTCTATCTTTAACCCAGAAGAAGAATACTACAGCGAAGAGGAGAGCAGGAACAGCTTCTAAGATGAATAATTCTTGCCAACCATGCATACCTAAAATAGAAGTATTTAATAAAACACCAGCTAAAGGAGCACCGATAATAGTAGATAATAATAGCGAAGTAAGCATTAAAGAAGTAGCACGAGCTCTTTCTTTTGGTGTGAACCAACGAGGGAATAATACAGAATAAATAACAGGATAAAGACTTGCTTCAGATGCACCAAGTAAGAAACGATAGATATAAAATTCAGTTTGGGTAGACATGAAAGCCATGAGAACGCAAACAAGACCCCATGTGAACATGATACGGGCAATCCATTTACTAGCAGAATATTTAGCAGCGATTAAAGAACCAGGAATTTCTAAAAGTAAGTAACCCATGAAGAAGATACCAGCACCAGCTCCAAAGATTTCAGGTGTAAGCCATGGTAAATCTTCAGTCATAGTCAAAGCTGCATAAGCTATATTTACACGGTCGATACAAGCGATGATTGAAACTAAGAATACAGGTAAAATAATATGTAAATCACGCTTTCTTTTTAAACTTGCAAAATTGATTTGTTCCATTGTTAAAACCTCCTAATAAAATATTTTGTGTAAAACTAAGTATAAATACAAAAAACCTCCGCCCCATAAAGGGACGGAGGTTATATTTCCGCGGTACCACCCTGATTTTGTCTTAATTATAGACAACAGCTCTCAACGTACATAATAATACGCGTTTCTTATAACGTAGAACAAACGTTTTAGCTTACTGGATTTCAGCTAAAATCTTCAAGGATGATTTTCATTTTTCTTTTGGCTACCACTTTTCAGCAAAATAGTGGCTCTCTGTAAGCTTTAAGGAAAAATTACTTGTTCCTATCTCTAGATTTATACTTTATTTTATATTTACAAATTTACAAAACTCATTGTAGATTAATATAATCTTATATTGCAAAATTGTCAATAGTTTTTTTAAAATAATTTATGATAAAATAAATAAATAATAAAAATTACAGAAAGTAGGTTGAAAAAATGGATAGTAGAAATTTACAATTAGCACATAATCTCATAAATTATTCTGTGCGTTTACAAAAAGGCGAAAAACTTTTAATTGAATTGATTGATGAAGGTATGGAGCTTGCACAAGCTTTGATACAAGAAGCTTATAAAGTAGGCGGTATACCATTTTTGACTATAAAAAATTTGAAAATGCAACGTGAATTATTATTAAATGCTACAACAGACCAAATGAAGCTTTGTGCAGAATATGAATCACTTCGCATGAAAAACATGGACGCATATATTGCTATTCGTGGCAGTGAAAATGTAAGTCAATTAAGTGATGTACCAGCAGATAAAATGGAAATTTATTCTAAATATTGGATGAAACCAGTGCATAGTGATATACGTGTGCCAAAAACAAAATGGTGTGTTCTTCGTTATCCAAATGGTTCTATGGCACAGCTTGCAAATATGAGTACAGATGCTTTTACTGATTTTTATTACAATGTTTGCAACTTAGATTATGCTAAAATGGGTAAAGCTATGGATAGCTTAGTTAAACGCATGGAAAATGCTGATAAAGTAAGAATTAAAGGCCAAGGAACAGATATAACTTTTTCTATCAAAAATATGCCAGCTGTTAAATGTGCAGGTGATTGTAATATTCCAGATGGTGAAGTTTATACAGCTCCAATTAAAGACAGTGTAAACGGAACAATCACATATAATACACCATCAATTTATCAAGGTACTACTTTTGAAAATGTATCTTTTACTTTTGAAAATGGTAAGATAGTAAAAGCTACAGCAAATCATACAGAGACTTTAAATAAAATTTTGGATACTGATGAAGGTGCAAGATATATAGGGGAATTCTCCTTTGGTCTAAATCCATATGTAACTTTCCCTATGAAAGACATCTTATTTGACGAAAAAATAAGTGGTAGTTTACATTTCACTCCAGGTTGTGCTTATGAAGATGCAGATAATACAAATCGTTCAGCTGTTCACTGGGATTTAGTTTTAATTCAGACTCCTGAATATGGTGGAGGAGAAATTTATCTTGATGATGAATTAATTCGCAAAGATGGTCTATTTGTTGTGGAAGATTTACTCTGTTTAAATCCTGAGAATTTAAAATAACAAGTAAAACATAATTAGTAAGAAAACAAGGTACTACAAGGGTTTTGGTAGTATCTTGTTTTTTTGCAAAAAATCAAAATATTATATATAGTACTTCTTTGTTTACATATTTTGACATTTTTTATTAGATATTGTAAAATTGCCAATAAGAAAAATTAAATCCTTAATATCTCTAAATATGTCCAGCGTCCTGGAGGTGTCGATGTTGTTTTACGATGGTATAAAAGTATACATGCAGAATGGTAAATTAGACGATGTAGAGATAGCTTATTATATTAATAAAATAAGGAAAACACATAAGGGTAAAATCCTAAAACGTATATCTTTTATTTTAGGCGAAGGCTATATTGATTTAAGATACATGTTCCAATCTTATCCTTTTGAAAGAATATGGCGAATTTCTACAGAAGATAGACTTATTGAATCTGTTGTATAAAGAGAAGAACTGCAAACAAATGATTGTATATTTTTCATTTGGTTGCAGTTCTTTTTTTATGTTAAGATGAAGTTAAAAGAAATAAAAGTAGGTGAGAAAAATGACAGAACAGAAAAGAATATTGATTGCAGTGATGATAACATCATTCATAGGTCCATTTATGGGAAGTTCAGTAAATATCGCTGTTCCAGCCATGGCTGAAGATTTTAACATGATGCCAGATGAGTTAACTTGGGCTGTTACAGCTTTTTTAATTGGTTCAGCAGCCGCTTTATTACCCTTTGGTCGTTTAGCTGATATAAAAGGACGCAGAAGAATATATCTACAAGGATTGGCTTGTATTTGTGCTACTACTTTAGTCTGTGCAGTAGTGCAAAACTTTTTAGCTTTTATCTTTGTGCGATTTTTACAGGGATTGTCCATGTCAATGATTTTTGGTACAAGTATGGCATTACTGGTCTCTTGTTGTGGTGCTGAAAATCGTGGCAAGACGATAGGTTTATCGGCAGCGTGTGTATATTCAGGTGTTTCATTAGGGCCTTTTATTGGTGGTTTTATCACAGATTATTTGGGCTGGAGAATGATTTTTTGGCTTACTGGTATAGCTTTATTGATAAATTTCTTTTTGATTTTTAAGGTGAAAACTGATTGGTATGGAGCAAAAGATAAAAAATTTGACTATATTGGTAGCATTATTTATCTAGTAATGATAGTTTTATTTTTATATGGATTATCAGATTGGACAAGACATGAATTTGTGCATTATATGCCATTTATAGCCTTTATTTTATTTTTATTATTTATATATGAGCAGAAAAAAGTTGCTTCACCACTTGTAGATTTATCTATTTTTAAAAATACAGTGTTTACCATGTCAAATATAGCCGCTTTAATTCATTATAGTGCGACTTTTGCTTTAGGTTTTGTATTATCTTTATATTTGCAATTAGTCAGAGGTATGGATGCTTTTACAGCTGGAGGATTTTTATTGATACAACCATTTATTATGACGATTGTCTCTCCTAAAGCAGGAGCATTATCCGATAAATTCTCATCAAGACTTATTGCTTCTTTAGGTATGGGTATGATGATGATAGGATTATTTGCTTTTTCTTTTTTGGATAAAGATACATCATTTTATCTGATTGGTATAAATTTAGCCTTTATTGGTTTAGGCTTTGGTTTATTTGCTTCACCGAATAATAATGCCATTATGGGAGCTGTAGAGGCAAAATTTTATGGAGTGGCGTCTTCGATTTTGGCAGTAATGCGCCTTACAGGGCAAGCGATAAGCATGTCATTAGTAACCTTGCTATTGTCTATTTTTACTGCTGAAGCGATAGAAAGTAATTATGTAGACATAATTTTACACAGTTTTAAATATATATTTATTTTATTTGGTTTTTTATGTATTATAGCCCTATTTGCTTCTTTGATGAGAGGTAAAGAAAATGTTAAAGAATAGTTAAATAATAGCTTGCGTTAGCATTTAGACAATGATATAATTAAGAAGTTATGTTAATAACGAGTTCCGTTTAGCGGAATTAATCCCTGCCCATTTGTGGGCCGATAGTCCAAAGAGGAGGTGATTTCGTGAGAAAGTACGAAGTCGTATTTATTATTAGACCAATGGAAGAAGAAGCAACTAATGCTGTTATCGAAAAGTTCTCTAACTTAATCGTTGCCAATGGTGGTACTATTGACAAAGAAGATCGTTGGGGCAAAAAACGTTTGGCTTATGAAATTAAAGACTGCACTGATGGTTTCTACTGCTTATTTGAATACACAGCAGAACCAGCTTGCTCTGCAGAACTTGATCGTGTAATGAAAATTACTGATGAAGTATTAAAACATATGATCGTTAGAGAAGACGAAAAATAATTATAAAGATTTGCCAGGGAGGAAATTACCATGAATAAGGTAATATTAGCAGGGCGTCTTGTGCGTGACCCAGAAGTACGTTACACGCAGACAGGAAAAGCGGTGGCAAGCTTTACTTTAGCTGTGAACCGTAGATTTAGTCGTAGTGCTGATCAACAACAAACAGCAGATTTCATTCCTATCGTAGTATGGGATAAATTAGCTGAAGTATGTGGCAACAATTTAGTAAAAGGCAGTCAAGTCTTGATTGAAGGTCGCATTCAGATTCGCAGTTATGATGCACAAGATGGAAGTAAACGCTATGTTACTGAAGTCATAGCCCAAGAACTTGAGTTTATGGGTTCTAGACCAACAAGTGCTCCAGCACCAACACAGCAATTCGGTGGTGCACAAATGCAGACTTCATCTCCAATGATGGGTGGAGCAGCAGCATCTTTCGGTTCTGAAGTACCCCCTGACGAAGAAATACCATTTTAAGGAGGGTAACAACATTGGTTAAACGCGATAGAAACAGAAGACCAAAAAGAAAAGTTTGTAGCTTCTGCGCTGATAAAATCGAACATATCGATTATAAAGACGTAGCAAAACTCCGTCGTTTCATTACAGAACGTGGTAAAATTTTACCTCGTCGTATTTCCGGTAACTGTGCTTGCCACCAACGTCAAGTAACAGTTGCAATTAAAAGAGCTCGTAACATCGCTCTTTTACCTTTCACAGCTGAATAATTTAGCGATAATTAAGCCGATATCATTTGATATCGGCTTTTTTGCATTTAAAAATAATTTTTTAACATATAACTGAAATCGTGTTGAGCATAGTCTTGCCAAAATTGTTCATATGTTTCTGGTTTTTTTGTAGGTTTATGCAAGCGAGGGCTTTTTTCAATAGATTTTTGAAAATCTTTAGCAAAATAGATTAAATCTTCTTTAGCTTTAGCAAATAGTGATTTGCCATTTTGCGTATTGATTAATAACATAGAAATACCTTTATCATCATCAATATCTTCGCTGTTTACATTATCAGAAAAGTAATTCCAAAAATCGCCGATAGTTAAATCACTCACTCTATCTAAATTTGTATAAGCACAATTATAGCAGGAACTCCTGAGGAAATTTCCCTTTAAAAATCCTTTGATATATTCATTAGTATCTTTATAAGAAATATCTTTTTTGTTGTTATCAAATTTAGCGATTACTTGATAGCGACGCCAGCCTGGTTTTTCACGAAATTTAAAATCAATGACATTAGCATTATGTGTGGATTTTAAATGATTTAGATAATCTTTGAATATCTGTGGTGAAGGCACACCATGGCAAAGTAAATCAACTGTGAATAATTGACCTACATAGCGTTTTTTGAGAAAAGCATATAGACCAGCAACTTGACAAGGTGTACCGGAAAATAATACTTTTTCACCTTGAAGTAATAATTTGCGAATATCCTTATATGTTGTTCCAATAAAACTCTGTACATATTTAGAGCCAATTAATAAAGGATAATCTTCGATTTTATTGATGATGACGTGTTTGGCTTTTAAATCATCAGTCAAAGTTGAGCCACAAACATAAAAATTTTGGGATAGTGCTTGTAGCATTAAAGCGGTAAATAATCCTCCAGAAGCTGCCTGTTGACGCTTTTGCGGATTTTTATGCCAGCAAGCATAGATTTCAGCCAAATTTTCTTCATTATGTGGTTTGAAGTATACAGGGCAAGATTTATGGCACAATCCACAATTAATACATTTTTCTTTGTCGATTTGAGGTTGCCAAAAACCTTGCTTGTCGGTGATTACTTGTATGGCATTTTTAGGGCAGATATTTTGACAAGATAAACAACCAGTACAACTATTTTTTGAGCACAGCATAAGTAAAACCTCCTTGTTATACCAAAATAGCCAAGATAGATAATGACTATCTTGGCTATTTATGTACACACAATTTTTAGTTATCAACACGACAAATGTCTGCACCTAATCCACATAATTTTTCTACGAGATTATCGTATCCTCTATCAATATGATGAATATAAGATACTTCAGTTTCGCCATTAGCAACTAAACCAGCAAGTACCATGGCAGCTCCAGCACGTAAGTCTGTAGCTTTTACTTGACAACCATTTAATGAAGGAACACCTTCAACAATAGATGTGCGTCCATCAACTTTAATACAAGCTCCCATACGTTTTAATTCATCTACATGCATAAAACGATTTTCAAATACAGTCTCTGTAACAAGACCTGTACCATCAGCAATAGTGAGCATTGCCATAAATTGAGCTTGCATATCTGTAGGAAATCCTGGATATGGTAGAGTTTTAATATCGATAGCTTTGGGGCGCTTGTTACAGCTAACACGGATACCATCGATATCTTCTTCAATTTTAACTCCTGCTTCATTTAATTTTGCAATAACAGGTTTTAAATGTTCACTAATAGCATTTTCTATATAGATATCTCCGCCAGTCATGGCTACAGCCACCATATAGGTTCCAGCTTCAATTCGGTCAGGAATAATTGTGTAGTTATGACCAATTAATTTTGGCACACCTGTAATTTTGATCACATTTGTACCAGCACCGCGAATTTTAGCTCCCATGATGTTTAAGAAATTAGCTAAATCGATAATTTCTGGTTCTTGAGCAGCATTTTCAAGTATAGTCTGACCTTCAGCCATACATGCTGCCATGATGATATTTTCTGTAGCACCGACACTTGGGAAATCAAGATAAATACTAGTTCCTTTTAGCCCATTTGGTGCAGTAGCACTGATAAAGCCGTGTCCGATTTCGATTTCAGCTCCAAGAGCTTCAAAACCTTTGAGGTGTAAATCGATAGGTCTAGTACCAATAGCACAGCCACCAGGCATGGAAATTTTAGCTTTTCCATAACGTGCTAATAGAGGTCCCATAATAACAAAGGAAGCTCTCATTTTACGTACTAAATCATATGGTGCATCAACTGTTTTTAAAACAGTACTATCAACAAACAATGTATGTTGTTGGCGATTGAAATCAACTTTAGCACCAAGCTGACGCAGAACTTCAGCGATTGTGCAGACGTCGTTTAAATAAGGTACTTCGTCTAAAACACATGGCTTATCCTGGGCCAGAAGAGTTGCTGCAATAATAGGCAGTACAGCGTTTTTTGCACCGCTAATTTTTACACGACCATGCAATTCATGACCGCCATGTATAATCAACTTTTCCAATTTTCATCCTCCACAAGACTTATATCTTTATTATTTTATCATTTACCTTTATGTATAGCAATAAGAAATTATATATATTATCTATAGACAAAGTGATTTAGAGTAAAAATAAAAAAGCTCTATTAATTTTTTGATAACTAATAGAGCTTTTAGATATATTTTATTTTTTAGCTACTTTTTGGCTATAAACGATAATTGCTCCGATAAAGAGAACAGGTAGAATATAATTCATATATTCAGTTAAAGATAACAAGAAATTACCAATGATTTTATCATGAAGTATCATACTAGCAGAAGTATAAGCTAAGATAGCAGAGCCAAGAGTGATGAGGATAGGTAATCTATCCATTAAGTTGGAAATGATTTGGCTACCCCATACAACGATAGGAATACTAATAGCTAAACCTAATAATACGAGTACCATATCACCATGAGCAACACCAGCGATAGCCAATACATTATCTATGCCCATAGCAGCATCAGCAATGATAATTGTTTTGATAGCAGTGGCAAAACCAGTAGAAGCACTAAGAGAATTTGTATCTTCAAGATTGTGTTTTTCTGGTTTTAATAATTTAAAAGCTATTGGCAATAAGATAAGACCGCCGATTGCTTGTAGAAAAGGAATTGTTAATAAATATGTTGCAATTAAAGTCATGATAGCGCGAATTACTACAGCACCGGCAGTACCGATATAAATGGCACGTTTACGCATGTTTTCTGGTAATTTACGAGAAGCCATAGCAATGACTACAGCATTATCACCAGCTAATACTAAATCAAGTAAGATAATAGAACCTAAAGCTAATAAAAATTGAGTAGATAAGATTTCCATAAATTGCTCCTTCCATTAAAAGTCTTTTGAACACAAAAAAAGACTTTTAATACACACATGAATTATATGCGTATTAAAAGTCTCACTTATCGAAAATAATCGACGTTATTGCCAGAAGCGATTGCTACAGTGATTGTTGACAATAACACAAGGAAGTTACTCCCTTTTAATATCGTTATTATTATAATAGATAAATATAAAATCTGTCAATGATAATAGAAATAATTTATTTTAAAAAGTAATGATTATTTATTTGATGATAATTGTAAACATTCATCAATTACTTCTTGCATTTCTGGTGGTATGAATTTGTTTTTATGATAAACAATATTAAATTGACGTTTAAATACAAGTTCAGGCATAGTAAAAGTTTTTAATTTGCCTTCTTTTAATTCATCTTTGATAGCTTCAGTGGAGATTACAGAAACACCTAAACCGCTGATGACAGCTTTTTTTATAGCTTCCATGCTATTGTAAATACCAGCAGTTTGATAATAAATATTATGTCTGTGCATTACTTGTTCAAATAATTCACGAGTTCCACTGCCTGTTTCACGAACGAAAAATCTTAGTTTTGTTAAATCTTCAAGAGTGATTTCTTTATCAGCTAATGGGTGATTTTGTCCAATGATGAAGACTAATTCATCATTCATAAAAGGTTTAGTAATCAAGTATTCAGAATGGATTTCACCTTCAACTAAAGCTAAATCTAAGCTATCATTTAAAAGCATTTCTTCAAGCTCAGATGTATTATGAATTTCTGAAAAGATTTCTTTGCCAGAACCATTATGGGAAATATGCTGAATTAAATCAATGAGAAAATTACTGCCGATGGTGATACTAGCACCAATGCGAAGATGATATACTTCATTGAATGCACGCATAGCTTGTTCTGTTTGAGCGTTCAGATTGATCAAATTGCGAGAATAACGTAATAATCTACGACCTGCCTCTGTAATAAAAATACGACGACCTAAACGTTCAAATAGAAGTGTTTGATAATGTGCTTCTAATTCTTGAATAACTTGACTAACAGATGGTTGAGTCATATGAAGTTTTTTGGCAGCAGCAGTAATACCATTTTCTTCACAAACTTTAATAAATATAGCTAAATGTCTAAGTGTCATTATTACTCCTCTTTGTATTTATAAAATCTAAAATTAAAAATGTTTCACGTGAAACATTTTATTTATCTACTTGAATACCAGCTCCAGGTCCATCAGTAGCTATGGCAACGCCTGCTTCAGCAAATGTCTTCATATCTTTCATCATTTGAAGAGATGCGTCAATTAATTTCATGCCCAAGCTACAGATACAACCACCGCCTGTAGTTATATTTAAATCTAAATAATCAGGACATACAAACATTAGATAAGGATTGATAGCAGGAGCTAAAACTAAAGCGTATTTTAAAGCGATAGTGGATACTAAATCATCGGATAATGTCAATATGCCATTGCTAGCAGCACCTATGGCGATACCTGCCATAAAAGCGATTTGTTGTAAATCTTCTGTAGGTGTTAAGGAAAGAAAACCGCGTTTACCGTAACGTAAATCACCATTAGGTAGACATAATTGTTGTTGAATATTTAAGCTAAATGTACCACAAATTTCTTTAGGATGAGTTTCACAGCAAGCTATGCCTAAAACTTCAACATTTTTGATTTTAGAGCCATAACTTATACCTTGTAAAAGACTGAAGGATAATGTCTTTTCTGTGAGATTGGATTGTGGAATAGCAGTAAAATGATAATCTGCATTAGCATGATGAGCAAATGATTGAGTGAGTCGATGTTGTACGATACTACAGCTTTTTTCAGATGTTAAAACAATGATTTTTTTGCGTACAGATGTAGGTTTCACTTTTTTTACAATACCAGATATATGTTCAGCTATTTCTTCTAATCTACCTAAACTATAAATAGGTTTAGTCAGATTATCAATGCGAAATCTACATTGTTTTTGGATATCTGCATCTAAAGCTGGAATATTGCGAGTGCGTTTTAATAATGTGGTCTTTGTATTTAAATCTGCTTGAGGAATGTTAGGGCGGATTAATTTATCTGTTTCAGCAAGTGCTGCTTGATATACAGATTGATAAGCTTCAATAGCACAATCTAAGATATTAACAGCGATAGATGAGCCTGTAGCTTCGCCTAAGCGGAATTGTAAGTCCATGTATGGAGATAGATTTAATTTCTTTAAAATAGCGTTATGAGCTGGTTCAGCAGCTAAATGAGATGCCATAAGATAATTTGTTATTTCAGGGCAAATAGCTTGAGCGACTAAAGCAGCTGAGCCTGTATTAAAGCCATCTAAAACGACAAAGCAACGATTAGCGGCAGCACCTAATATTATGCCTGTGATACAAGCAAGTTCAAAGCCACCTAATTTACTAATGACATCAATACCATCAGTAGGGTCAGGTTTATTTACTTTTAAAGCTTGTTTTACTACTTCAATTTTAATGGCAAGTCGTTCATCAGAGATATTAGTTCCTCTACCTGTTGCTTGTTTAGGTGTTAGATTACAAAGACAAGCTACCATAGCGGCGCTTGATGTAGTGTTAGCAATACCCATTTCTCCAGGCAAGAAACAGCGATATCCTTGTTTAGCATATTCATTTACAAGTTCTATACCAGTTTCAATGGCACGGATTGCTTGTTCGCGAGTCATTGCAGGGCCTTTAGCACAGTTTTGTGTGCCATGAGCGAGTTTGCGGTCGATTAATCCAGGAATATCATCGACAGGAGCTTTGATACCCATATCTACAACTATCATATCAGAACCACAAAAATTAGACATGCAATTGGCTACAGCACCTTTAGAAACGAGGTAATTTTTAGTCATATGTGCTGTTGTTTCTTGAGGATAAGCGCTGACATTCATTTCAGCAACGCCATGATCGCCACAAGTTATGATAGTGAATTTTTTAGGAATTTCAGGGTGAATTTGACCTGTGATACCTACATAGCGCAATAATAGATTTTTTAACTCACCAAGACCATCTGCATTTGTCATGGTTTGAGCTAATTTATTTTCAACAAATTTAATCGCTCTTTGATCTGGTGGTAAGATTTTTTTTATAGTTTGATTAAGCAAGGACATTATTGTTCTCCTTTGTTACTTGTTTAAGGCTTAAGCCAATGCGATTGCGTTTAGCATCTACACTGATGACTAAAACATTTAAAATATCACCAACAGATACAACATCTAATGGGTGTTTTACATGTTTATTGCTTAATTCAGAGATATGAATAAGACCAGCAGTCTTGATACCAATGTCAACAAAAACACCGAAATCAGTGATATTGCGAACTGTACCACGCATGATAGTACCTACTTTGATATCTTCTAATTTGATGATATTTTGGCGTGTAAGTGGTGCTGGTAAATCTTCACGTGGGTCGCGACCTGGTTTTGTTAGAGCATCTAAGATATCTTTAACAGTAAAAACGCCAGCATTTAATTTAGTAGCTAATTTATCTATATCCACTAATTTAATTTTAGATTTAAGTAAATCTAATTTATTTTTATCGGCTAAATCTTCAAGGGAAAATCCTAATTCAGCTAATATTTGCTCAGCAAGAGGATATGATTCAGGATGTACAGGCGTATTATCAAGTGGGCAAGTAGCACCATTGATGCGCAAAAATCCTGCACATTGAGTATAAGCTGTAGGTCCAAGACGAGAAACTTTTAATAGTTCTTTACGTGAAGCAAATATGCCATGTTCATCACGATACTTAATGATATTTTTAGCTACAGCAGCATTGATACCAGCAATATGTTTTAAAAGAGCAGCGGAAGCTGTATTTAGTTCTACACCTACATGGTTAACAGCAGCTTCAATAACAGCATCTAAAGTATTAGCTAATTCTTTTTGATTGACATCATGTTGATATTGACCGACGCCAATAGCTTTAGGTTCAATCTTTACAAGTTCCGCTAATGGGTCTTGAATACGACGAGCGATAGAGATAGCGCCACGAATAGTTACATCATATTCAGGTAATTCTTCTACAGCTAATTTGGAAGCAGAATAAACAGAAGCGCCTGCTTCGTTAGTGATTAAATAATGAACAGGTAATTTATGTTCATTGATTAAATTAGCTACGAATTCTTCTGTTTCATAAGAAGCAGTACCATTGCCGATAGAGATTAAATTTACTTTATATTTTTGAATATAATCTAATAGCTTCTGTGCAGATTTTGCTTTAGCGTCATCACTCATAGTGATATATAATACACCATGGTCTAAAACTTGTCCTGTAGCATCGACAATTGCCATTTTACAACCTGTACGATATCCAGGGTCAAGTCCCATTACAGTATAGCCAGCTAGTGGTGCTTGTAAGAGCAATTGTTTGAGATTGGAAGCAAATACGTGGATTGCTTGAGTCTGAGCTGTTTCCGTAAGTTGATTGCGAATTTCTCTTTCAAGTGCAGGGAAGATTAGACGTTTATAGGCATCAATGATTGCATTTATAAGAAATTCTTTGTATGGACTATTTTGTTTTAAGATAAATTTAGTGATGATAGCAATATCTTTATCTATATCACTGATTAATTTTACTTTTAAAATATCTTTACTTTCACCGCGATTGATAGCTAAAATGCGATGTGATGGTAGATGTTTAATTGGCTCTGTATAATCTTCGTACATGAGAAAAGCTTCATCACTATCAGCTTCTTTATCTCTAGTAATGCTCAATGAAGAAGTTTGCCAGAGATGTTGGCGAAGTTTAGCACGAATATCTGCACTATCAGAAATAGTTTCGGCAATAATGTCAGAAGCACCAGCGAGTACTTCATCACTAGAAGTTACCTCGTCATTTAAATATTTCAAGGCGATATCTTCAAGTTTTTCAGAGCTGTCTTCTTGTTTTAAGATAAATTGAGCGAGTGGCTCTAAACCTTTTTCTTTAGCAATCATAGCACGAGTGCGTTTTTTCTGTTTATATGGTAGATATATGTCTTCAAGTTCTTGAAGTTTTTCTACTTTATCTATAGCCAAGGAGAGTTCAGGAGTCATTTTTCCTTGTTCTTCAATGCTATTTTTTATTTCATTTTGACGTTTAATTAAATTACGTACATAAATAAGCTTATCGTTTAAATCACGAAGCTGTTCATCTTTCATATCGCCAGTTGCTTCTTTACGATAACGTGCGATAAAAGGAATTGTATTACCTTCGTCTATGAGTTTTACAGCAGCATTTATTTGACTTGTTTTTAGTTTAAGTAGATTTGCTAGATAAGCTGTGATATTTTGTTCAAGCATAAAAAGTCTCCTTAATAAATGTTATTAGTAATTATATCATATAATATGAAAAAAAAGTTATAGATAAAAGCTCAAGAGTCAAACTCAATCTTAATTGACGAGGTTTTATCGCTGTGATAGAATTAACGCCATAGCAAAAAGTTTTTAGATATTACATAAAATTTATAATAATAGTGGGAGGATAAGAAAATATGCCTATAAAAATACCAAGTACATTACCAGCTTCACAAATACTAGAGAGCGAAAATATTTTCGTGATGGATACCAAAAGAGCTTATACACAAGATATTCGTCCCCTCAAGATTTTAATTTTAAATTTAATGCCTAATAAAACTGTTACAGAAACGCAATTATTAAGACTTTTAGGTAATACACCGCTACAGATTGAAGTAGATTTTATTTACACAGAGTCTTATTTACCAAAACATACATCAATACAGTATTTATCTCAATTTTATGGTACTTTTGAAGATGTAAAAGATAAATATTATGATGGTTTTATCATCACAGGTGCACCTGTTGAACGTATGGAATATGAAGAAGTAGCATATTGGAAAGAAGTATGTGAAATTATGGATTGGAGCAGAAAACATGCTTGGTCTACTTTCCATATTTGTTGGGGTGCTTTTGCAGGACTTTATCATCATTATGGTATAAAAAAATATTATGAACCTAAAAAAGTATTTGGTGTATATAAACATCATTTAAATGTAAAACATGAAAAATTATTCCGTGGTTTTGATGATGAATTCTATGTACCACATTCTCGTCATATCGGTATGAAAAGAGAAGATATTGAAAAAGTAAAAGATTTAACTATTATGGCAGAAGGCGATGCAGGAGTTTATATTGTTGCTAATTTGAAAGATAATGAATTTTTCATTACAGGTCATGCAGAATATGATCCATATAGTTTGAAAAGTGAATATGATAGAGATATAAAAGCTGGTATGGATATGCACATTCCTATCAATTATTATCCTGATGATGACCCAACAAAAGAACCGATTGTAAGATGGAGAAGTGTAGCTAACTTATTATTTAATAACTGGCTTAACTATTATGTATATCAGGAAACTCCATATGATATTGATACACTTAAACAAAATCCTAGACGTAAATAAATTAGATAAAGAGAGAAGCGTTTATTTTTATGTGTTTAAAAAAGATAGCTATAATTTTTAGCTTATGTTTATTGATTTGCAATATAGCTTTGGCAAAGACCTTGCCTAACCCTGATACAAGTGCAGTGTCAGCTTGTTTGATAGATGCTGATGATAATGGTGTATTATACGGTAAAGATGAAGATAAAATAATGCATCCTGCTAGCACCACAAAAATAATGACAGCGATTTTAGCTTTAGAAAGTGGCAAATTAGACGAGCCATTAGTGATAACACCAGAAGCAGTGAATACAGAGCCTTCTTCTTTGGGTTTAAGATTAGGCGATAAAATAACTTTAAGAGAAGCTTTGACTGGTATGATGATAGTATCTGGCAATGATGCAGCCGTAGCTGTAGCGCAAACAGTAGCGGGAAGTGTACCAGCATTTGCTAAAATGATGAATGACAAAGCAAAAGAACTAGGGGCAGTAAATACACATTTTCTAAATCCTCATGGACTTACAGCTCAAGGTCATTATTCTACTGCTCATGATATGGCAATTATTGCAAGCTATGCTATGAAAAAGCCTGAATTTAGAGAAATAGTAAGTAAGAAAGCATATAATATGAAATATATGGATGGTCATACTGAATATGTAACTACTACAAATCGCTTTTTAAAAAGTGGTTTTAAGGGTGCTAATGGTATAAAGACAGGTTTTACAAATGCAGCAGGAGATTGCTTAGTAGCTTCAGCTACACGTGGGCAAAAAACTTTGATTGCAGTATTTTACAATGATGATTATCGTTGGGACGATGCGCCAGTTTGGCTTGAATTTGGCTTCAGTTTCTATGACCCTAGTGAATTGCAAGATAGAACTGTAGTGAATAAACAAAATGTAATTAAATTAAATAAAATTACAGAACAAAGAATAAAACACAATAGAGAAACAAATAAAAATTTAGCAGCTTTAGATGCTGCAATTGTCAACAAAGCTAAAAGCTTAAATAATAAAACAACAGATGTAGCAGATACAGCACAACAAACAAAAGTAAAAAATGTAGATGTAGCTGAAAATACAAAAGTAGAAGTATCTAGTGATGTAGACAATAATATAAATAATGATGAGTATAAAGATAATAATAGTAGTGAAGAAAATGTCGAAGTTGTTTCTGATGTAACAACAGATATGAATACAACTGAGATAACAACACCAGAAGAATTAAACCCATCATTAGAAAAGTATGTATATTGATTTTAAAAAGAGTCTTGTTATCAAGGCTCTTTTTTTGCTAAACTAGAGAAAAGAATAAATATGTATTTTGAGGAGTAAAGTTGTATGACAAAAACAGCAAGACAATTACAAGAAGAAGGATTATTATACGATGTTTTTGAAAAAGAATTAACTGATATAAAAGATAGAACATATGGTTTAGTCAGTGAATTGAGTAGAGTTAGTCATTTTGATACGGAATATGTGATGTCTTTAGTAAGAAAAATAGTAGCGAAAATAGGTCAAGATAGCTATATTGTGCCACCATTTCGTTGTGATTATGGCGACCATGTATTTATTGGTAATAACACATATATAAATTACAATTGTTGCTTTTTAGACTCAGCAAAAGTTACAATTGGCGATTATGTGTATATGGGGCCAAATTGTAATATTTTTACACCATGTCATCCTATTCATCATGAATTACGTAAGGAAAAAGTAACTGAATACGCACTTCCTGTAACAGTGGGTTCACATAGTTGGATTGGTGGAGATGTAGTCATTACTCCAGGTGTTACTATTGGTGAAAATTGCGTCATTGGTGCAGGTTCTGTAGTAACAAAAGATATTCCAGATAATTCAATTGCTGTAGGTAATCCTTGTAAAGTGATTAGACAGGTAAATGATAAAGACAAAGAATATATAAATAGTTTGATTTTAGATGATGAAACAAAAGATAGCAAATATAAACAAGAAAATGGTTATGTTTATAGTGCAAAAGATGAAGCTATTTTTAATATAGTGAAAGATACAGTTCATTATGTAGAGATTTTAAATAAATTATCTAATAGTGAAATTCAGCGTCGTAGAGATTTCTTAAGAACTTTTGTGGCAAAATTAGATGAAGGTGCTATGATTAATAGTCCATTTTATATGGAATTTGCAAATCATTTAGAAATGGGTGTAAATAGCTTTATCAATTATGATTGTATCATGCTTAACAATGCGATGGTAAAATTGGGTGATAATGTATTAGTTGGGCCAAAAGTAAGTTTCTATACAGCTATGCATCCAATTGACGCTAAACAACGTGAACAATGGCTTGTATATGCTAAGCCAATAACTGTTGAAGATAATGTATGGATTGGTGGTTCAGCTACTATTTTAGGTGGCGTAACTATTGGTAAAAACGCCATTGTAGGTGCTGGTGCAGTAGTAACAAAAGACGTTGAGCCAAATACAATAGTAGTGGGCAATCCTGCTAGGGTTTTGCGTAAAATCACAGCAGAAGATAGTAAGAAATATCAAGAAGAATTAGCAAAACAAAAAGATATAAATAAAAGTGAATTTAATAAAATGATGGCTGGTCAATGGTATAATGCAATGGATTATTCTATGTTGAAAATGCGTCAAGAAAATAATAAAAAGACAGAAGCATATAGTAGAATAACTATAAATACTTTATCTTATAAAGATAGAATGGCAAAAGCTATTGTTAAAGAATTTGGTGAAAATGCTAATATCATACCACCATTTACTTGTGATTATGGTTGTAATGTCAAAGTAGGAAATAATACAGTTATCAATCATAGTGGTGTATTTTTGGATACAAATGAAATCAATATTGGTAAACATGCTTTAATTGGGCCAAAATCTGGGCTTTATGGAGCTATACATCCTTTTGATGTAGAAGCTAGAAATGAAGGTATTGAAAAAGCAAAAACAATCAACATCGGTGATGGTGCTTGGCTTGGTGGTAAAGTAACAGTAGTGCCAGGTGTAAGCATTGGCAAACATTCAGTGATTGGTGCAGGTTCAGTAGTAACAAAAGATATACCAGATGATGTAGTAGCAGTAGGTAATCCTTGTAGAGTAATTAGAAAAATTACAGAAGATGACAAAATAAATCCAATCCGCAAAAAATAAATAGATAATGAAAAAGCCTTAAGAGTTTTTCTTAAGGCTTTTAATTGTTTCACGTGAAACATTTTTATTAATCAATGACTGGTACCCAATTTTTATCTTTATAAGCAGCAAAACAAAGCTCAATTTGTTCTTTTGTATTTTTACCTAGAGATAGATTAGGGAGATTATCTAGAGTGAAATAAGCACTATCACTTGTTTCTATATTTTGATTGAATTTGCCGGAGATGACTTCACAGAGCATGAAGATTTTAGTTATGCCATAAGCGTATAATGGCACATTGTGGCGATTTCTATCATGTATTGCGATTAATCTAGTAGGAACGACATCAAGACCAGCTTCTTCTTTAGCTTCTTTGATGAGATTATCGCAGATGGATTGGTTGACATCTACCCAGCCCCCAGGGAGAGACCAACGGCCATCACGTTCTTTGACAAGCAGGATTTTATCATCTTTGAAGATAACAGAACGTGTATCTAATTTTGGTGTTTGATAGCCAGTCTCATTGCAAAATAGAGTTTTTACTTTTTCTACAGGTAAATCTACATATTCGCTCATGATTTCAGCAGCCATTTCGCTAAGTCTAGTGAAGCGTTCATAATCAAAATCATCTTTAGTATAGGCAAGACCAGCTTGAGCGATAAATTGCATTTCCATAGCAGTCGTAAGCCATTTATGATTGATATATGGTTTTTCAATCATAGTTAATGTATTTAAAATATCATAGGATTGACGGAAATAATATTTTGCTTGAATATGTTTAAAATCATGGCAAGACCATGTAGCAAGGGCAAAATCTATATTTAATTCTTGGGCTAAATCGCTATCTTGGGCATTGATACCAATGAATAAAGCATTATCTTTATCTGTAAAATCTGTTTTAGTTTCTACAAATGATATGGAGATATTTTTCTGTTCTAAAAGGGAAATTATTTGCTTGAATTCATTGTTTTGTAAAGTTTTATTGATAAATAGTTTTTTATACATAAAATCACATCCGTAGTTTTATTTGTTCTTGGCTTATTAGCTTATTATATTTAAAGCGAGGAACTATTTATTTTTATTATAGCTATTTTTATTTGAAAAAGTAGTTATTTTGATTAAAATTATTATTGAAAACTATTATCAATTATTATATAATACATTTATGATAATGATTATCAATTTAAAGAGGTGAAAAAATGAGAGTATGTGATAATGTAGAAACTATGTTGGCTTTTCATGGCGCTCCAACATTAGAAGGTATAAAGCCAGGTAGTTTAATTTCATTCAATAAACAACGTATAAAAAATTGTCATTTGATATTAAAGCGATATAAGAAATGCATGGAATGTAAAGGCATAAGATTTTTTATAATATCAGAGACAGATAATTGGTTGTTACTCTTCATTTATCGCCAAAATGCTTTAAATCAGGTAATTCAAGAAGATAAAGTTCAAGAGTTTTTAAGTTTTTATGGCTATGTGAATTTTAAAAATCTAAATCAATGCTTAAATTATTTAAAGACTCGCATGAGCTTGCAAAAAGGCTTTCCTCATGAGATTGGCATATTTTTAGGCTATCCGCTAGAAGATGTAAAAGGTTTTATTGAAAATAGCGGACGTCATTTCAAAATCTGTGGTCAATGGAAAGTATATTCAGATACAAAACGAGCTGAAAAATTATTTGCAAAATACGCAGAATGTTCAGACCGTTTTTGTGCTTGTTTATCACAAGGGCAATCAATAGAAGATTTAGTAAAAGCTGTTTAAGTTGAACTTTAGGAGGTTTTTTGATGAATAAAATAGCGATTATTTATTGGAGTGGTTCTGGAAATACAGAAGCAATGGCAAATGCAATTAAAACAGGTGTAGATGGTGCAGGAGTGCCTTGCGATTTATATTTTGTAAGTGATTTTGATGTAGCTTCAATAAATGATTATGATGGGCTTATTTTAGGCTGTCCTGCTATGGGTGCAGAAGTTTTGGAAGAATGTGAATTTCAGCCAGTTTTTGATGAAATGATAAATTCTTTAAATGGTAAATCCGTAGCTTTATTTGGCTCTTATGGTTGGGGCAGTGGCGAATGGATGACGACTTGGGAAGAACAAGTTAAAGAAGCTGGTGCTGATTTATTTGAAAATGGCTTAATCATCAATGAAACACCAGATGAAGATGGCTTAAATACTTGTGAAGATTTTGGCAAACGTTTTGCTGTAAGTAAATAAATATGTTTTAATTAATCCTTAGCGAAAGCTAGGGATTTTTTATTGACTTGAAGTGTACTTTAAGTTGTAAAATGACTATGTATGTAGAAAACTATATTTATATTATGGTATTATATGGTATAAATAATATACATAGGAGAGGTAGTCATGGAAAAAGCTAAAGTTTATTTTACTGATATGCGCGCATATCCAGGTAAAGAAAATCTATTACAAAAACTTGAACGTTTAATGGTTAAAGCTGGTATTGATAAAATTGATTTTAAAAATAAATTTGTAGCCATTAAAATTCATTTTGGTGAACCAGGAAATCTAGCATATCTTCGTCCAAATTATGCTAAAGTTGTAGCTGATGTAGTAAAAGCTCGCGGTGGTAAACCGTTTTTAACAGATTGCAATACTTTATATGTAGGTCGTAGAAAAAATGCTATAGAACATATGGACGCAGCTTATGAAAACGGATATAATCCATTTACTACAGGTTGTCAGGTAATTATTGCAGATGGTTTAAAAGGTACAGATGAAGCTTATGTTCCAGTGCCAAATGGTGAATATGTAAAAGAAGCTAAAGTTGGTCAAGCTTTAATGGATGCAGATATCATCATTGATTTATCTCATTTTAAAGGTCACGAAATGACTGGTTTTGGTGGAGCAATTAAAAATATTGGCATGGGCGGTGGCTCTCGTGCTGGTAAAATGGAAATGCATTGTGACGGAAAACCAAGCGTAGATACAGATAAATGTGTAGGCTGTGGCGCTTGTAGTAGAATTTGTGCTCATGGTGCACCAATTATTACAGATAGAAAATGTTATATTGACCCAGATAAATGTTTAGGTTGCGGTCGTTGTATCGGTGCTTGTCATTTTGATGCTATTAAACCTACAAATTGGAATGCTGAAGATTTATTAAATAGACGTATGGCAGAATATGCTTATGCTATTTTAAATGGTAGACCACATTTTCATATCAATATCATTACAGATGTTTCTCCAAACTGTGATTGCCACGGTGAAAATGATATGCCAATTGTACCAAATCTTGGTATGGTAGCTTCTTTTGACCCAGTAGCAGTTGACCAAGCTAGTGCAGATATTGTAAATGAAGCACCAGTAATCGCTGGCTCTGAACTTGCTGATAATATCTTAAAAGATAGTATTGAAGCAGCAAAACATGACCATTTCCATAATACTCATCCAAATACAAATTGGCATGTATGTCTTGAACATGCTGAAAAAATTGGACTTGGCACTTGTGAATATGAATTAGTTAAAATTTAAGTTAGAAATAAGAAAACAGCACTAAATTTTAATAGTGCTGTTTTTTTATATTTTTTTATCTATCTTCAATTTAATAAGAAAATTATTATTAAATTTATATGATTAAATAATAATATAGTTAATAAATTTAAACTATAAATATATAGATATTAATTATTATAAACTATTGAAAAATTTTTTGTTTAGTTTTAAAATAATTAAATAGTTAAGTAATAATATAATACAAGAAAGGAAAATTTACATGATAAAAAGATATGGTATTTTTTTAATTGGACTTACATTTATGTCTTTAGGAATTGTTTTAATCATCAAATCGGCGTTAGGGACTTCTCCAATTTCTAGTGTACCATATGTATTGAGCTTGGCATTGCCATTTACAGTCGGTCAATTTAATTTTGTATTTAGTTCTTTGATGTTTATTTTACAGCCGATTATTTTACGCAATAAATTTGAATGGGTACAGATTTTACAAGTACCAATGACATTTATTTTCTGTGCTTTTATAGATTTATTTATGTACATATTTGCTTGGCTTCATCCTCAAGCGTATTATCAACATATTTTTGTGTTGTTGATAGGTTGTATCTGTATGGGAATAGGTGTTACCTGTCAATTATTAGGACGAGTGGTGATGCTTCCTGGAGAAGGTTTAGTAAATGCGATTGCTACTCGTTGGAAATTGGATTTTGGCAAAATAAAAGTTATTTTTGATTGGTCGCTTGTTGCCATGGCAGCGGTAATATCTTTATATTATTTTGGTACTATTGAAGGCATTCGTGAGGGAACACTTGTTTCAGCATTTGCTACAGGCATGTTAGTAAAATTCTTTATGAATATGCTTTTAAAGATAAGAATAAAACGAATTGGCAAATTAAGACAGCAATGTAGAATAAATAAACTAAAATCAAATGAAAATTAATATATAAATAGATTTTTGTGATTGATGTAAAAAACTTCGAGATTTTATTTTAAGCTCGAAGTTTTTATTTTTTTTAATAAAAAAGTGATAAACTAGAATAAAATTTTATTAATTTTTTATATGAGATAGAAGGGCTGATTTTTATTATGGGTAAAATGTTAACAAGACAAGAAGCTTGGGAATTATTGACAAAATATACAAAAACACCTAATTTACCAAATGCGAGCGTAAAGCCCCTAAATTTATTTATGGAGATATAAGCTCGCTAAAAAACAATGATTCGATATCATTGTTTTTTATTGTATTATATTTTTAATAGTTATATAATACTTTTATGAAATATAAATCAAATAATAATATAGTATATTCTTGTAAATATCATGTAGTATTTTGTCCTAAATATCGTAGAAAAGTGTTGAACAATGGTGTTGATGAACGATTAAAGGAGTTGATTAATAATATTTGTCAGGAGCTTCACGTCGATTTAATCGAGATGGAAGTAATGCCAGACCATGTTCATTTG